>Ga0208852_1000030_pt1 | contig 34987 bp, 35 predicted proteins | sample LakMenEpi18Jun09_FD_150711 | JGI IMG/M metagenome (GOLD analysis project Ga0208852, IMG submission 150711) | Freshwater microbial communities from Lake Mendota, WI - 18JUN2009 deep hole epilimnion ns (SPAdes) | ecosystem: Environmental > Aquatic > Freshwater > Lake > Epilimnion/Euphotic zone ...
GCCTGGTGGAACTATTGTTGAGCCAACCTCAGGTAACACAGGCATTGGTTTGGCTCTTGTTGCTCAGCAAAGAGGTTATAAGTGCATCTTTGTTTTGCCTGACAAGGTAGCTGTTGACAAGATCAACACACTTAAGGCTTATGGGGCAGAAGTAGTTGTTTGTCCAAGTGCTGTGGCACATGAAGACCCTAGAAGCTATTACTCAGTTTCAGATCGTATTGCTAGAGAAACTCCTGGTGCATTCAAGCCAGATCAGTACAGCAACCTGAACGGTCCTGCATCTCACTATGAAACTACTGGTCCTGAGATTTGGAAAGACACTGACGGCAAGGTAACTCACGTTGTTATCGGTGTTGGTACAGGAGGAACTGTTTCTGGTGTTGGTAAATACCTAAAGGAAGTCAGCAAAGGTGCTGTTCAGATCATTGGTTGTGACCCAGCAGGTTCTGTTTATTCAAATGGAACTGGAAGACCATACCTAGTTGAGGGTGTTGGTCGTGGCGATGATTTCTTACCTGGTGCTTATGACGACTCTGTAGTTGATGACTTTGTCCCTGTGCCTGATCTTGAATCATTCATGATGACTAGAAGACTTGGTAAAGAAGAAGGTCTACTGGTTGGCCCTTCTTGTGGGATGGCAGCAGTAGCTGCCCTCAAGGTAGCTAAGACTCTTCCAGCAGATGCTGTTGTGGTTGTAATCCTTCCTGATGGTGGAAGAGGATATCTGGCCAAGGTCTTCAATGACACTTGGATGAGAACCTATGGCTTTATGCCTCGACTAGAGGATGCTGTTGAAGATCTAGTTTCTGGTACACAGGTTTCTCCACAGGTTGTGAGTGTTAAGGTAAATGACACCATTAAGACATCTTTGGAAAAGAATTCGGAGTTCTTGGTTGTCTTCAACAACCAGCCACCGGTTAGATACGGTGAGATTCTCGGTGTCCTGAGACTGGATCACCTCAAGGCAGGGTTAGCTTCTGGAGCTTTCAAAGAATCAGATCTAGTTGAACAACACATGGAATCTAAGCCTCTTCCTCTGGGTTACACAGACACTATTGCCACAGCTAAAGAAGTTCTAGCTGATGCTGATTGTGCCCTGGTTCTTCGTGAGGGTGAAGTTATCGCCCTGTTGAGCCACTCCCATTTGGTTTAGTCTTGAACTAACCAGAAAGTCAGTTATGTCAAAGTTTGAAACCAGAGCAATCCATGTCGCCCAGCACCCAGATGATAAAACAGGTGGTGTTATTCCACCTATTCATATGACCACTACCCATAAGCAAGATGGTGTTGGAAACCTTCGTGAAGGTTACGAATACAACAGAGCAGCTAACCCAACTAGATCAGCACTTCAAGAAGCACTAGCTTCTCTTGAAGGTGGAAGATTCGGCATGAGCTTCTCAAGTGGTTTGGCTGCAGAAGATGCCATCATCAGAGGCGTGCTGGCAGTTGGCGATCACGTCATTCTTGCTAATGATATGTATGGGGGCTCTTACCGACTATTTGCTCGAGTGCACAAGGCCTGGGGGATTGATTTTTCTATCGTTGACCTAAATGACTCAGCAGCACTTGAAGCTGCTTTCATTCCTGGTAAGACCAAGATGGTTTGGATTGAGACTCCTTCTAATCCAATGATGACAATCTTTGATATTGCTGCAGTTGCTGCAGTTGCACGTAAGCACGGAGCTATCTCTGTTGTTGATAACACTTTTGCTACACCGTATCTACAGCGTCCACTAGAACTAGGTGCGGACATTGTTATGCATTCAACTACTAAGTACCTTGGTGGTCACAGCGATGTTCTTGGTGGAGCAGTTGTTCTAAACGATGCTGAAATGGCAAAGAAGATTGAATTCATTCAGTTTGCTGTTGGTGCTGTTTCATCTCCATTTGATGCATGGCTTACCCACAGATCACTAAAGACTCTTGCTCTACGTATGGACAGACACTGCACTAATGGCCAAGCTGTTGCAGAGTTCCTTGTCACACAAAAGAAAACAGTGGCAGAAGTTTATTACCCAGGTTTAGTTGATCACCCAGGCCACGATGTTGCTAAAAAGCAAATGGATGGCTTTGGTGGAATCATTTCCTTCAAGCTTGCTGGTGGAACCGAAGCTGCTAAGAAGTTCTGTGAAAACACAGAACTGTTCACTCTTGCTGAATCTCTAGGTGGAGTGGAATCTCTGGTTAACTATCCTGCTGAGATGACACATGCTTCAGCTAATGGAACTCCTATTGAAGTTTCTGGTGACATCGTTCGTCTGTCTGTTGGTGTTGAGCACATCAGTGACATTATTGCTGACCTAACCCAAGCTCTAGAGAGACTATAAATACATGTCCGATTCAGAGCAAGACAGAGTTCAGGCTATATACGACGAGTTCGCTAAGAGCTATGACGATCACTATGCTTCTGCAGAATTCCAAGAAGAAGACCAATCATTATTCAAGATTGTTTCTCCTTGGATCAGAGGCAAGGTCTTAGATTTAGGTTGTGGAACCGGGCTAACTCTTTCTTATAACGACATAAATAAAGATGATTACCTTGGAGTTGACCCAAGTGCTGGAATGCTTGCCAAGTTACAGGTCAAGTTCCCTGGCTACAAAACCGTGAACTCAACTTTTGAACAGTGGAATGAAACTGATGAGGATTCTAAGTTCGACACCATTCTGGGTCTATTCGGAGCTCCTGCTTATTTTGCCAAGGAATCTTACTCAGAGGTCCTAGCTAGGCTCACCCCTAAGGGCCACTACTTCCTTATGTTCTATAAGCCTGGCTACTTCCCAGCACATATCTATACAGAGGAAGATATCGCTGCTGCCAAGGCCCGTATTGACTATGACCTGATCAATTCGACCTTTGAAACTACCTTTATCTTCACTAATTACCTAGTAGCCACCAATATTCCTAAAGAGTTCCTGCCTGCACGGTAACACTTGGTAACACTGGTTTTAAGGCCCTCAGTTTTAGGGCAAAATGTACTTGAAACATACTTAAAAACCTAAAGGAGTTCACAAATGGCTATACAGAAGAAAACGCTATGGCGCGGGTTTGCAGCAGCAGCTGCAGTGCTATTGGCTACAACACTTACCGCATGTTCAACCGGAAGCATTGCTGGTGACACAGTCACCGAAGGCAAGCTAACCATTGGAACAGGTAACCCTGCTTATTCACCATGGGTTCTAGATGACAATCCTGAATCAGGTGAAGGCTTCGAGTCTGCAGTTGCATATGCTGTTGCTGAAAAACTTGGCTTTGCTAAGGAAGACGTTATCTGGATCCGCACAACTTTCGATGAAGCGATTGCACCTGGAGTTAAGAACTTTGACTTCAACTTGCAGCAGTACTCAATCACTGAAGAGCGCAAGGCAAACATCGACTTCTCAACCCCTTACTACGAGACATCACAGGTTGTTGTTACTACATCATCTTCACCTGCAGCAGGTGCTACAAGCATTGCCGATCTAAAGGGATACCTAATCGGTGCTGCAACTGGTACTACATCATTCAACGCAATTCGCGATGTAATCCAGCCAACTCAGGATGCACTTGCCTTCAACTCAAACGATGACGCTAAGGCTGCTCTAACTAACGGACAGGTTGATGCAATCGTTCTAGATCTACCAACAGCACTTTACGCATCATGCTGTGAGCTAGACGGTGGAGTAATCATTGGCCAGCTGCCAACAGCTGACAAGGGTGACCAGTTCGGTCTAGTACTAGACAAGGGCTCAAAGCTAACTGCTGCAGTTAGCAAGGCTCTGGATGAACTACGTGCAGATGGCACACTTGCTGCAATTGAGGCTCAGTGGCTAACTGCGGATGCTGGTGTTCCAGTACTGGAGTAAATTAGTTCTATGAGTAATAGCGAAGCCCGTAGGTTCAGCCCAAGTGAAATTGAGTTGGACCGACGGGCTTTCCGCTTAGCTCGGAAAAGAAAGTCAACTCTTGTTGCCTTTATCAGCACACTAGCCTTCGCGGTATTCGCTTGGTTCGCTCTCGTTAGCTCTCCTGGCTGGCCAAGAGTTGAGCAGAGCTTCTTCAACTGGGAGACAGCGGTTGAAGCTTTCCCTGCTGTTATTGATGGGTTACTACTAAATCTTCGAGTGCTGTTCTTCTCAGCGATTGGTGTTCTGGTCTTTGGGCTAACTCTTGCTTTACTAAGAACTCTTCGTTCACCTATCTTTACTCCAATCAGACTTCTGGCCAGAGGCTATGTTGATCTATTTAGAGGATTACCTCTAATCATTGTTTTGTATTTAGTGGGCTTTGGTATTCCTGGTTTACGTCTGGAATTCTTAGGAAGAATTCCAGTTGAGGTTTTAGGTACCGTTGCTCTGACACTTACCTATAGCGCTTACGTGGCTGAAGTATTTAGGGCAGGTATTGAAGCTGTTCACCCTTCACAACGACTAGCTGCTAGATCACTTGGTTTGACATATGGCCAAACCATGAAGTTAGTTGTGTTGCCGCAAGCATTTAGAAAAGTTGCACCACCACTTATGAATGACTTTGTTTCACTGCAGAAAGACGTTGGGCTTATCTCTGTCCTAGGTGCAGTGGATGCGGTTAGAGCAGCTCAGATCGAAGTAGCCCAGTTTGCTAACTTCACACCTTATGTTGTTGCTGGTTTACTATTTGTTCTTCTAGCTATACCAACAGTTAGGGCAGCTGATTATGTGACTAACCGATTGGCGAAACGCGAGCAGGCTGGAGGTGTTCTATGAGTCAGTCAGTAGACGAACTTGGGCCTCTGATTCTGAATGTCAAAGGTGTTTGGAAAAGCTTTGAAGATAAAGATGTTCTAAAGGGTATTGACCTTGAAGTTTATCGAGGCCAGATTGTTGCACTTATTGGTTCCTCTGGTTCTGGTAAATCAACCCTGCTGAGATCAGTAAACCTCTTAGAAGAAATCAGCGATGGGCAGATTCTTCTAAACGATGTTGACATCGCTGACCCACGTATCAACCAAGATGAGGTCAGAAGACAGATTGGCTTAGTCTTCCAGGCTTATAACCTGTTCGCTCATCTATCTATCCTTGAAAACATCACTTTGGCACTTCGTCATGTTCAAGGTCTTGATGCTGAAGAAGCTAAGACCAAGGCACTCTCGTTACTGGATCGAATCGGACTTCTAGAGAAGGCTAACGAGTATCCAGATAAGTTGTCCGGTGGTCAGCAGCAAAGAACAGCAATCATGCGAGCAGTTGCTCTAAACCCAACCCTTCTACTTCTTGATGAAGTGACCAGTGCACTAGACCCTGAACTAGTTAGTGAAGTTCTAGAACTGATTAGAGATCTAAAGGCTTCAGGGACATCTATCTTGATGGCAACCCATGAGCTTTCCTTCGCTAGGGATGTTGCTGACTGGGTTGTTTTCTTAGATGGTGGAGTAATCATCGAGGAAGGCCCAGCCAAGGACTTCTTCGAAAACCCTAAAATGCCTAGAACCATTGAGTTTCTCCAGAGACTCAGAAGAAGAGCGGGCGAGCAGTAAAAGGCTTAGGTAGGCTTTATCTAGAAGGCAACGATGCCTTCAAAATGATAATTTAGGTTGTGAAATTAAATGCGTATTTTGCTCGTAGGCGCTGGAGGCGTCGGAGATGCAGTGGCCAAGATTGCTGCCACAAGAGATTTTTACGAACACATGGTAGTCAGTGACTACGACCAATCAAGAGCCGATAAGACTATTGAGTGGATCAGAAACAAGTACGGCGAAGATGTCGCCTCAAGATTCAGCTCATCCAAGATTGATGCTTCCAACGCAGCGTCAATGGCTGCTCTAATTACTGAACTAGGTATCACTCACGTTCTGAACGCTGTTGAGCCTAAGTTTGTACAAACTATTTTCTCTGCTTGCTACACAGCAGGTGCTCATTACTTAGACATGGCTTTAAGTCTTAGTGAGAAGAACGACCAAGATCCTTTCCACAAAACAGGTATCAAACTAGGTGACTCACAGTATGCATTGCATGAGCAGTGGGCAAGAGCAGGAAAGCTTGCTCTAGTTGGTATTGGTGTTGAGCCAGGACTGAGCAACATCTTTGCAAGATACGCAGCTGATCACCTTTTCAGTGAGATTGACGAAGTCTCTGTCAAAGACGGCGGAAACCTCAGCGTTACTGATGAAAATGGCAAAGAAATCTTTGCTCCATCATTCTCTATTTGGACAACCATTGAAGAGTGTCTTAACCCTCCAACACTTTATGAAAAGAAAAAGGGTTGGTTCACAACAGAGCCTTTCAGCGAGCCAGAGATATTCGAGTTCCCAGAAGGCATTGGCGCTGTTGAGTGTGTGAACGTTGAGCACGAAGAAGTCACCATGATTCCAAGAACCATGGATGTTGGCAGAGTCACATTCAAGTTCGGACTAGGTTCAGACTTCATCGGAGTTCTCAAGACCCTACACATGCTAGGTCTTGATGCAACTAAGCCTGTTCGTGTTCGTTCAGCTCAAGGACCAGTAGAAGTTGCTCCTAGAGACGTAGTTGTTTCAGTGCTACCAGATCCAGCAACCATTGGTCCTCGCATGACAGGTAAGACCTGTGCAGGTGTATTAGTTACTGGTAAGGGTAAAGATGGAATGCCTAGAGCTACCTACCTATATCACGTAGCTGATAACGCTGTGACCATGGCAGCCATTGAAGCTCAAGCAGTTGTTGCTCAAACAGCATTCAACCCAGTAATCGCGCTAGAACTATTAGCTACCGGTATTTGGGATGGCGTTGGAGTTATGGGTCCTGAAGAGTTTGATGCGAAACCTTTCCTAGATTTGATGGCTTCATCAACCGGTTACCAGGAGAAGTGGGTTTCCCAGGAACGTCTACCAGCAAGTCCACTTAGACACCCATAACCGAAGTGTTCATTCGTCAGGCCAGCATAGAAGATGCACCGCTGGTGCTTGAGATTCTCAACTCTGAAATACTTGCAGTTGATCAAGCCCATGGTGCATTTGGCTTGGATATCGCCAAGCAGATTATCGATAGCCCAAATGAGCCTTCGCCAACTTGGCTTTTCAGTGATACTGAAGATTCGATTGCATTTGGTATTGGGAATCTTCATCCAGATTCGTCTGCGAAAGAACTAGAGCTAACGATTTCTGTAAGAGCCGGTGATAGTAGATATCCAGTACTACTTGATTGGTTGATGGCTGATGCTATTCAGAAGTATCCGGATTTCACATATCAAATTGAAATCAATGAAAAGCATGAAGAGAACCTAAAGCACCTAGCATCGAGAGATTTTAAGGTAATCCGCTTTTACAACTCTCTTCGAGCACAAGTGTTACCTGATCTCGAGCACCCAACTCCTCCTGAAGGTGTAAGCCTTAGGGCAGTAGACCTCAGCAACATGGAGGATCTCAAACAGTGGCACATGGTTTACCAGCAGTCCTTCGCAGACAACTTTGGCTTCACACCTAAGGGCTTTGACACTTGGCTGAAGGTAATTCAAGCCGATGAGTTTATCCCCGCAGATGGTGTCTTTCTCTTGCATGTTGATTCTGAACCGGCTGGCTTTATTAGGACTGATGATATGGATGCATTTGATTCGCGAGGTTTTGTAGTTCACCTTGGTGTTCTAAAAGAGCACAGAGATAAAGGTTTAGGCAAACTTCTTCTGGCCACAGCGCTAGCTCACTTCTCTAAGCGTGGCTATGTTCGTGCCGAACTAGGTGTTGACACCCAAAATGCTTCTAATGCCCTTAGAGTTTATGAAAAGATGGGCTTTACTAGGGTGTCCAGTTGGATTGCCCACGAAAGACCTGTCGTTCTAAACGCATAGACAAGAGGCTACATGTCGAGCTCTAAAGGTAATCACTACGATGTGATCATCGTTGGTTCTGGCTTTGGCGGTTCCATCTCAGCTCTTCGTCTTACTGAAAAGGGCTATAAAGTCCTAGTGATTGAAGCAGGCTCTAGATTCAAAGACTCTGACTTTGCCAAGACTTCATTCAATCTAAAGAAGTTCTTATTCTTTCCAAGACTTGGACTTAAGGGTATTCAAAGAATAGACCTGCTTAGAAATGTCATGGTCATGTCAGGTGCTGGTGTTGGTGGGGGATCTTTGGTTTATGCCAACACTTTGTATCGACCACCAACAACATTTTTCAAGACTGGTTCTTGGGCAAACATGTGTGACTGGGAGAAAGAACTTGCTCCCTATTATTCTCAAGCTGAGCGCATGCTTGGTGTTGAAACCAACACATACATGAGCCCTGCTGACATTCAACTCAAGCAGGCTGCTGACAAGTTGGGTTATGGAGATACCTTCCAGATGGCACCTTTGGGCATTCACTTCGGTGAACCAGGTAAAGAGGTTGCTGATCCTTACTTTGGTGGAGTAGGACCAGCAAGAACAGGCTGCATCAACTGCGGCGAATGCATGACTGGTTGCAGACATGGCGCTAAGAACACTTTGGTGAAGAACTACCTTTTTCTAGCCGAAAAGGCAGGAGCAGAAGTTATTGCCAACACAACTGTCGTTGACATCATTGACTCAGGTTCAGGTTATGAAATCAAAACTAGAAACTCTTCAAGTGCTGGTTGGGTAAAAACTAAATCGTTCACATCCGATCAGGTAATTATTGCTGCAGGTGCTTTAGGCAGTGCAAAGCTTTTACACAAAGTAAGAGCCAACGGCAATCTTCAGGGAATCAGTTCAACTCTTGGTTCATTGAGTAGAACCAATAGTGAATCACTGTTGGGTGTTGTTGCTAAAGGCAAAGACATCGACTTTTCCTTAGGTTCATCTATTACTTCAAGTGTGTTCCCTAATGAACACACACATGTTGAGCCAGTGCGTTATGGAAGAGGCTCTGGCTTTATGGGAATCATGGAGAGCGTGATGGCATCAGGACCTAAGGGTCAGAAGCCAACTTTCTTTAGGCTGATAGTTGCCAGCATCAAGAAGTTCGGATCCCTTCCGAGCATGTATAACCTTCGAACTTGGCCTGAGCGAACACTGATTCTTCTAGTTATGCAATCAAGAGATAACTCACTCACTACTTTTAGTAAGCGTGGTTTATTCGGAAGGAAACTTACATCTCGTCAGGGCTATGGTGAAGTGAATCCTGCTTGGGTTCCTGAAGGTCACAAACTAGCAAAAGAATTAGCAGAGCAGTTCAACGGAACAGCTGGGGCTGTTGTTACTGAACCTTTTGGTATTCCAATGACTGCTCATTTCCTAGGTGGATCAGTTATTGCACCTAACGCTAAAGAAGGTGTTCTTGATGGTTACCTCAGGGCATTCGGTCAACCAGGCCTACACATTCTTGATGGCTCTGCACTATCAGCTAACCCAGGAGTGAACCCTTCACTGAGCATTGCTGCTCAAGCAGAGTGGGCGTGTGCGTTCTGGCCTAATAAAGGTGAGACAGATACAAGACCTGAGTTGGATAAAGAATTCAAACTGATTGCACCTGTGCAACCGAATGCTCCGGTGGTTCCCAAAGGAGCTGTTGGTGAACTAAGACTTGATGTAAACATCAAGTAATTACATAGCTAAAGATTTACGTCTTCTCAACAAGCCCTGAGCAATAGCTCCACCAATCAAGATAATTAATCCACCTATTGGTTCAAACCAACTAAGTTTTTCTCCAAGGACAACCACACCTAGGGTGAGTGCGACAACTGGTGCTAAAAGTGTCACTGTTGACGAAACTGCGGAACCAACCTGTCTCAGCAGTGGGTAATACATTGTGTATGCGATTCCTGTACCAAAAACGCCAAGGACAATAATTGACAGACTAGATTCCCAAGTGAAAGGACCGGTTGTTGGAGGCTGGGTTAGATAGATAGGTAGCAGTAGCACTGCAGCTGCAGCTATCTGACCGAAAGCAGCAACTTCTAGAGGATGGCCTCGAGGTTCAACAAACTTTCTAATAAACGGTCCGCCAAAACCATAAAGGGAAGCTGCGATGATGATGCCAACAACTGCCAGCCAGGAATCTGCCTGGACACCTTCCCAGATACCAATAAGAACCAATAGACCAACAACACCGACAAGTAATCCAATGATCTGGTTTCTAGTAACCTTCTCACCTCTAAAAACAGTTAGCAAAGCGATGATGGTGGCAATAGGGGTGATGGCATTAGCCATACCTGAGAAGGCCGAAGACACATGGTGTCCACCAAATGAGAAGAGGACAAAAGGTATAGCTGAGTTGAAAAGACCAACTATGAAACAAAGCATAAAGAACTTCGGATCTTTACGGATTCGAATCTTACGCAACAGAAGAACAATGTATAAAGTTGTTGCTCCAAGAACACATCGCCAGAAGGCTAAACCAATGGGAGAAAGTGACTCGTTAGCAAATTCGATAAAGAAGAACGATGAACCCCAGATTATGCCTGCGCCAAAATAGTTGAACAGCCAACTAGGTGATTTGGTAGCCGCAGCAACATTGGTTTTAGGCACTTAGATAGCCTAGCCAATCAACCCTAGTTGACAGTTCATTTCTCAATGCTCATGCCTTAGACTGTAAGTGGTGTGCTGGGAAGTCGGGTCGGCAATGTAAATTGCCTATAACCGATTGGATATTAAATGTTAACTATTGCCGCTGTAACCGTATTCCTAATTGCGTACTTCTTTATCGCAACCGAAAAAATCAATCGAGTAGCAGTTGTTTGTGCCGGCGCTGCTGTAATGATTATCATTGGCGCAACCGATGCCGACGCGGCTTTTTATAGCCACGAAACAGGAATTGACTGGAATGTAATATTCCTGCTCCTAGGAATGATGATCATCGTTGGTGTCATCCACAAGACAGGTCTATTTGAGTACCTAGCTATAAAAGCTATTCAGCTGGCCAAGGGACGTCCTCGCCAAGCATTCGTATATCTACTTCTACTGGTTGCCTTCTGCTCCTCTCTTCTAGATAACGTAACTACGATCATGCTGGCAGTGCCAATGACCATCATGGTTGCCAAGTACCTAAAGGTTCACCCAGTTCCATTTATCTTGGCCGAAGTGTTTATCTCAAACATTGGTGGCGCAGCAACATTGATTGGTGACCCACCAAACATCATCATTGCTTCAAAGGCAGACTTAGATTTCAATGCCTTCCTCATTCACATGGCGCCGATGGTGCTGGTTGTGTTAGCTGTAATCATTCCAATGCTCGTTCTGATGTTCAATAAAGATCTAAAGAACAACCCTGAAGATCGCAAGACTGTGATGGATCTTCACCCAGGCAGCTTTATCAAGGACAAGCCACTTCTTGTTAAGAGCCTTGTAGTGCTAATACTGGTTATTGTTGCTTTCGTTCTGCACACCGTTCTGCACCTAGACCCATCAGTGATTGCCATGGTCGGTGCTGGTTTCTTGGTGATGATAAGTAAGCTCAAGCCTGAGCAATTTGCTAAAGATGTTGAGTGGGGAACCCTCGTGTTCTTCGCAGCACTATTCATTATGGTGGGCGCTTTAGTGAATGTTGGAGCCCTGAAGATAGTTGCCGACACAATTGCGTCATTCGTTGGAAATGATGGAGCATTGGCAGCAGGAGCAATCGTTGTTGTGTCAGCCATTGCTTCTGGAATTGTTGACAACATTCCTTACGTAACATCAATGGCACCTGTTGTTCAACAACTAAATGAATCCATCTCTAGCATCACTAATGATGGTCTTTGGTGGGCTCTTGCCTTTGGCGCAGACTTTGGTGGCAACATGACTATTGTTGGCGCAAGTGCAAACGTTGTTGCTGTTGGACTTGCTTACGCCAGTGGCTATAAAATTACTTTCTGGCAGTTTGCTAAGTACGGTATTCCAGTAACGGTAGTCTCTACCGCTATGGCTCTGCCATATGTGCTAATCCGATACTTCAGTTAGGCCAAACTTGAATTACAACAAAGATCAAATTCTCGATAGAGCTCGAGGAGCACTGCTTGGAACTGCAGTAGGGGATGCTCTTGGAGCAGGCTATGAGTTTGAACCTCCGCTTAGCTGGGAGTTCCCAGTTGTTTTCAAAGCAACGGGACAATTCAAAGCTGGAGAATTTACCGACGACACGGCCCAAACCATCGGTGTTGCGTTGGCTGCCAGTAGGTCAGATCTTCGAGTAACACTGGATGAAGTTTCAAAGGAGTTTCATCGTTGGTATAAAGAAGATGGTCGCGGTATAGGGATTCAAACTGAAAAAATCTTCCAAAAAGTAAAAGATTTCTCTACGGCCGATCAACTCCTAGAGCAGTCACAGTTATTTGTTGACAACAATGAGAAAGCAACAGGTAACGGTTCACTAATGAGAACCGCACCTGTTGCATTGCCCTACCTATCTAATCCAGAAGCAGTTGGTGAAGTTGCAAGTAGCGTTAGTGCGCTAACTCATGCTGATGCTGACTGTAGGGAAGCCTGCATAATTTGGTCTAAGGCCATAAGGCATGCCATTCTCTTTGAAAACTTCGATGGCATCCAGTTGGCTATCAACGAGCTTCCCACTTTCAGACAGAGCTACTGGAATGATCTATTTGATGAAGCTGATGAAGCTGACGATGCTTCTGATTTTGAAAACAATGGCTGGGTTATTCATGCGATTCAGGCTGCCTATAAAGCCATTATGTCGACTGCAACTGAGACACCGGAACATTTGGTTCTTGGTATCAATGAAGCTGTCCGAGTTGGGAATGACACTGATACCGTGGCTGCAATTGCAGGAGCACTGCTTGGAGCTCGTTGGGGATACTCTGCAATCCCAGAGAGATGGCTTGAACCACTAAGTGGCTGGCCTGGCTATAAAGCAGCAGATCTTGTTTCTCTAGCCGATGAGATCACTGAACCAATCTGGCTCTAAAGATTAGACAGTGATGAGTATCTCGGCAAGGCTTGGAAGCAACCAACCAAAACTCAAGTATTCTGCACCCTATAGAACAGTTAAGTGAATATTCAGGACCCTAAATGCCTAAACCAGAAGCGACTAGAAGAGATCCTTTCTTTGAGTTCGTTATTGTCTTTGCCCTTGTCCTAGGAACCGTCTTTGCATCAACATCCGAGACTTCAAAAGCAGAGACCATCAAAGATCAAACCCCAACTGTCCAGGTTGAGAAGATCAAATACGTTGTGCCAACCGGTAAGACTCAGACGCTGGTTACAGGGCTAAAAGCTCCTTGGGAACTATTGTTCTTGCCAGACGGCCAGGCTTTAGTTGATGAAAGAGACACTGGCTCAATTCTTCTCATTAGTAAAGATCTAAAGCTCTCCAAAGTTGGCTTCACTAGAACAGCTCCACCATGTGAAAGGTTCTGTGAGGGTGGAACTTTAGGTATGGCCTATGCCGCTGACAGATTTGGCGGGAAACTTAGTTTGTTTGTCTTTCTCACCACCATGCAAGATAACCGCATCCTGAAGTATGACTTGGACACAAATGATTCTGGTGGCTGGTCTCTCGCCAACCAGAGAGTGATACTAAAAGGCATTGAGCGAAGCGGTAAGTCAACAACTCATAACGGTGGCAGATTAGCTATCGGTCCTGATGGAAAACTTTGGGTGAGCCTAGGTGACTCAGGGATGAAAGGTGTAACTTCACAGAACTGGGATCGATTAGCTGGTTCCATTCTTAGAGTGAATCTAGATGGAACTATTCCTGAAGATAATCCCAAAAACTCTTTAGTTTGGGCTAAAGGCCTTAGAGACACCCAGGGAATGGCTTGGGATGACTTCGGAAATATGTGGACCACTGAGTTCGGTCAAGATACCTGGGATGAAATAAACCTCATGGAAAAAGGTAAGAACTACGGTTGGCCGATTGCCGAGGGTTTTTATAAGTTTGTTGAAACTCCTCTAGAGCCAGGAAACCTCGGATCTAATGAACAGGGCACAGCCGATAAGCCTGCACCGACTCCAAACATTCCAACCATGCCTTCAACTAAAGAGTTAGTATCTGATTCAAGATTTACACCTCCAGTTTTCACATGGCATCCATCAGAAGCTGCTTGCAGTGGGATTACGTATGTTAAAGGTTCGCTAATCGCTGCCTGTCTTAGGGGCGGGAAGCTTTGGGTTATCCCAGTAATTGGAGACAAGAAATTGGGTGAACCTCAAGAATTCTTCAAAGGCAAGTTCGGAAGATTGAGAAAAGCTACCCTCGCTCCAGATGGAACGTTATGGCTTCTAACCAGCAATAAAGATGGACGAGGAGGCTGGTCTCGAGGTGGAGAGAACCCTCAAGATGATCGAATCATCCGAGTTCCCCTCAAGACCATGTTCTATGAGAAGTAAAGAACTACTTCTTACTCCTATTACTTAGCCACAGAACCAGTCCCACTACAGAAACCACGAGCCCAACCGGCAGACTCACAATCAACAAGAACAGCGCTGCTCCGCCGCCGTCACCACCGGTACTAAACATGTTTCCCCCGATAGGTGTTGCCAACAAGGCAATAGCGATAGGGGATAGAGCTAGGAGGCAGCCACCTCCAGATAGCCATTTGCCAACTACTCCGACTCTATTTACTGATACATCAGCCCCACAGTTCGCACAATATCGCTCTTCCCCAACAGAATCAGCCCCACACTTCGAACATTTCTTCATATGAACCTCCCAATACCTTCTTACCTGAAGACTAGTCACTCACAGGCTTTTGCTAGCCTTTGCTGTCCAAATCGTTACGTTCCAGAAAGGCAATACTCAGGATTAGGGCGGCTATATCGCTAGGCTGTAAGAACACCTACGTTTTGTGCGAAACGTAAATCCTGAAAGGTATCAATGTTTCGCAAAACGCTAGCGACTTTGCTCGCTCTTCCACTAATCACTCTAGGAATGTCTGCTGCTAACGCAGCCGCAGAACCTTACACACAAAACTTCGATGCAATGTCGGCCTACACAGGCGTTGACTTTGACGGTGGTGTCGGAACTGTTGTATCGGACCAGCCTGCTGGCGAGGGATTCACTTCTGGCAAGGCTCTAAAGGTAGATACAAAGATCAAGGCTTGGGCTGGAACCAAGATTGAGATGCCATCATCTTTTAGCTTCATCTCAAGCGTCAACAAGACCGGTTCTATTTCTGTTTACTCACCAGATGCAGAGAGTCGTTGTTTCGTTATGAAGCTTGAAGGCCCAGGTGTTGCAATTGAGAAGAAACTCAGTGTGCAATCAGGTTGGCAGACACTAACCTTCAACTACGCAGCTGAGTACATCGCATCGAAGAACTACAACGTAGTTGCGCTTATGCCTGACTTCTTTGGTATTGGTTGCAACATGGTTTGGAATGCGGACAACAAGCCGCTAACCACATGGTACGTTGACAACATCTCATTCCCAGGTGCACGCTCTGGCGATGAAGTTATCGTTCCAGAAGAGCGCTCAAATCCATCAACTCTTGTGAACTTTGAGTCAAACGACACATCTGGCTACGAGAACATTGACTTCAACGGAGCTGTATCTAGCGTTGTTACCGATGCACCTGCTGAAGGGTCAATTGGTTCAACCAAAGCTCTAAAGGTCGTCACAACAGGTAACACTGCTGGAACTCTATTGGTTACTAAGTCCCGTGCAGCATCTTTGATTTCTGCTTCGTCATTTGTTGTCAAGGCAAACATTCATTCTCCAGTTTCTGGAAAAATCATCATGATCAAGCTCGAAAGCATTGAACATCCGTCTCAGGTTGTTGAAGTTAGAAACACTAGCGTTGCGGGTTGGAAGACATACAGCTTCAACTTCGAAGTTGGTGGAAACCTGACTCAGGATTATGCAAAGGCGATCGTGTTCTTTGACTTCCTAGGAAATGGAAGCGACAACCCTTGGTACCTAGATGACCTAGCCTTCAATGGCGCAGTCGGAGCTGCACTGCCTGGTGGCGGTGGCGGTGGCGATGGTGGCGGTGGTAACAATGGCGGCGGCGGAAACAATGGCGCTGGCGAACCTACCCCAACACTTCTAACCTATGAAGGTTCAGACAGCCTAGGTGCTCTAAACGCGACTGAAGCTAATGGCGAGAAGCCACAGGGTGTATTCGGTGGAGCAACAGCAGCTATTGTTGCAGCTCCTGCGGGTGGTCTTGGTGGCAGCGTTCTTGGAATCACTAAGACTGGTGCACCATGGGCAGGTTTGAACGCTCTTGTTAGCACCGACGGTTCTTTCCGTTACAGCAACGAATCAAACAAGTTGGTTACCTTCAACTACCACTCACCTAAGGGCGGCAGCCCAGTTGCCATCCAGCTGTTCAACGGTGAGACCATGGCGGTTGAAATGATTCAGAATGCAAACGCAGGCTGGAACAACATGTCATTCGATCTATCAACTGCACCTAACTGGTCAGCACTGGTTAAGTACAACAAGCTGGTTATCTTCCCTGACTTCCAGGTCGAAGCTGATAACCAGGTTTACTACGTTGACAACGTTGCAGTGAACGGTGCTGTTACTCCTCAGATTGATATCACTGACCCTGAGGATCCAGTAGATCCAGATCCAGTAGTAGTCAAGCCTGCAGTGAAGACTGGTGCAACAGTATCTACATCAACTCCTAGAGTTGGCGTTACCCTGCGTGCAACTAAGGGTACCTGGACAGGCACATCTCCAATGACCTACAAGTACACCTGGTACCGCTGTGTAGTTTTTGGTAAGACTGCCCTAAAGGCAAAGCCAACTTCTTCTGCGAAGTGTTCGACCATTTCGGGTAAGACAACAAGCACATACAAGTTGAGCAAAACAGACAAGGGCAAGTTCATCAGAGTTATGGTTACTGCAACCAACTCAAAGGGATCTGCAATGACTTTGTCTAAGACAACCACTAAAAAGGTTTTCTAGTCAGCTAAAGATTCAATAACTAAACCCCCGAAGGTAATTCTTCGGGGGTTTAGTTTTATAGAAATCTATTGAGCTGCTTTGATGATGAGCTCTTTGATTTGAGACTCAACCTTAGGGGTGAGTTTGATTAGAGCAAATGAGGTTGGCCAGAAATTGCCGTCGTCAAGAGTGGAGTGCTCCGAGAAGCCAAGTGTTGAGACTCTAGCTTTGAACATTCCTGCGTTCTGGAAGAAGATGATTACTTTGCCAGTTTTACCTGGAGTATAGAAAGAAGGCATTCCATACCAGGTCCTAGCGACTAGGTGAGGAGCGTGCTTTTCGACTAGGGCCTTGATGCGAAGAGCCATTTCTTTCTCTTCCTTAGGCATCTTGTTGACCTTCTCCATGAATGCCTTTAGATCGGCTTCAGCGCTGGCTGCACGCTTAGCCTCAGCCGCTCTGTCTTTCATGGCTTGGCGTTCTGCTGCTGTGAAAGTTTCGGCCTTTTTCTTTTCAGCCATTGAATTTCCTTTCAGCTGTTACACCTAATTTTATTTGATGGAATTGGCGTAACCTTGTTCAATGAGTGATTTAGACAGCGTAGGCGCGAGGGACAACTGGACCTGTTGGCTTTGCGATGAGCCTGTTGACTCTGAAGGTTCAGTAAACGGTGATCTAGGCCCTAGTGCAGATAGCTTCTTTGTGGTTAAAGCCAAAAAGGGTGAGAAGGCAGTTGAACGTTTAGCTCACCGAGCATGTAACACCATGAAGGGCAAGATAGACCCGGTTATTCAATGGCGTCAGGACCTAATGGTCTTTGAACCTGCTCCAATCATTCAGACTGTTGAGCGACTGTTGAAAAAAGGCGGCAAGGAAGCCATTGGTCGTTGCGCTGATAAACGAGATGCTGATGCTGCAGCAGAGTGGCTACTGGATCGACTCTCTAGATTTGCTCCTGACCAGAAATTTACTGTAGACATAACCCAAGGTGGCGGTCAGTACGTTCTAATGCTTAGAAGTGCCTAAACATGGCTAAACCAATAAGAGTCATCTTTCTAACCTTTTACTTCGAGGCCTGGGATGCATTCGATGCTGTTTATAAACAGATGAAAGCAGATGAGAGATTTGATCCACTGGTTATATCTATGCCTAGAAAACTCACCGGCTATGAAAAGTTCAGAGATGAAAAGCTGGTTAGCGCTTATCTAGATTCTTTAGGAATCGAGCATGAGAGATTCAAATTCAAGAAAAGTAAAGACGGTTTAGCAAGGCTTAGAGAACTCTCTCCGGACTACATTTTCCTGAATTACCCGTGGCATAGAAATTACAAAAGAAACTATCAAATACACAAACTGGTGGAGTTCACTAAGGTTTGCTACATCCCCTACTTCTCGACATCACTCGTTGCTGAACCAAGTGTTGACGGAGTTGCTCTTCACCAATACACGCAGCCGACCCACAGGCTTGCCCACATGGTCTTCCTCCAAGATGAAGACACTAAGGCAGCTTTTGGCACACTAGGAAGAAGTGAACACGCCTTTCTTACAGGGACACCAAAGATTGATGCACTCCTAGAGGCAAAAGACAAGGTCAAACCAGTTTGGCCTTTGCATAGAATTCTTTCCGACGGCTCAAAGCCATTCAGATTGATTTGGGCACCTCATCACAGCTACACTCCGATTTGGTTGAACTTCGGACACTTCATTGATCAAAAAGATGCGATGCTCGAGTATGCCAAGAGTCACCCTGAGATAGATATTGTGTTTAGGCCGCATCCATTCCTGCTAGGTACTCTCACTGGGGAAAATCTGATGAGCCCAGAAGAATTACAGAGTTGGCGGGAGAAATGGGATTCTCTTGAAAACACCGCAATTGAGATTGAAGTGGCCTTTACTGCGCTGGCATTGGCTTCTGATGCCATGATCACCGATGGTGTTTCATTTATCGCCGAGTATCCATTGGTAACTAGAAGGCCTGTGATTTTCTGGGCGAAACAGGGCCACTGGGAATTCTCTCCATTAGGCAAGATTGCTGAGGAAACATCAGTCACAGTTAACACAGCCGAGCAGGTTTTTGCAGCAGTTGAACAAGTGAGAATTGGAACTCTGCCTGCCAAAGCTGATGAAATACAAGCGCTAATGAAGGCTGTTAGGCCAGCCGAACTAAGTGCAGCCAAGGCTATTGTGGGCCTAGTTTTAGAAGATTACAGCGCTAACAAGGCGTAAGTTTGCCAAGAGGTATAGATTAGACCCTGCGATGAAAACTCTTTCACAGCTATCGGCCACCAAGCTGATTGCGATAGCCTTCACGGTTCTTATTCTCATAGGCACAGCCCTTTTAATGATGCCGATGTCTTCCAACACAGGAACAGTCACAAACTTTTTTGATGCACTCTTTGTCGCTACCTCCGCAATCACAGTTACTGGTTTAGCTACCGTCGACACTGCCGTTCACTGGTCTACTGCTGGTCACGTTATCCTGGCACTGTTGGTTCAAATCGGTGGATTTGGAATCATTGGTTTCGCAACCTTAGTTGGTTACCTGCTTGAAGGAAAGATTTCACTGAGAAGTAGGCTTTCTGTTTTCTCAGAGTCTTCAGCGACTAAGCAGTCAGATGTTAAGTCTTTGCTCAAGAACATTGCGAAGCTCATGATCTTCTTCCAACTCGTTCTTTTTGTGTTTTTGTTTTTCAGGTTCCTAACCGAATATCAATACCCAGTTGATGAGGCACTTGCGCACGGTGCTTTTCACGCCATCACCGCTTTCAACCAAGCAGGCTTCTCTTTATACACAGATAGCCTGATTCGCTTTGCAAGCGATGGTTGGATAATCTATCCAGTCTTCATTATTGCTACTATGGCTTCGCTCGGTTTTCCTGTTCTGGCAGAACTACGTGACAGATTGAAACTGAGAATGTATGTCATGTTTTCTAAAGAAGCCGATTACAGCATGCCTCGACAATGGTCATTAAACACAAGGATTGTTTTATGGGCCAGCTTACTTCTACTTGTAGTTGGAGCTTCGGGAATAGCCATCGCTGAATGGAATAACCCAGCAACACTAGGCATGATGGATCCATTCCAGAAGCTGGTTTCCAGCATGTTTACTTCTTCTATGACTCGATCCACTGGCCTAAACTCGATTGACACAGCTGCTATGGATTCTGGTACTTGGATTGGGATGAACATCTTGATGTTTATTGGTGGAGCGAGTGCTTCAACAGCCGGTGGTATCAAGATTGGAACTGCGGTAGTCCTGTTCTACATAGTTCTAACTGAGATAAGGGGAGATGCTGCAGTGAATGTTGGTAACCGCAGATTACCTAGATCTATGCAACGTCAAGCGCTAACAATCTTGACTATTTACTCTTTGGTAATTATTGGGTCTCTGCTCCTACTTAGGTTCACTACTCAATTCAGCACTGACCAGCTACTTTTTGAAATCATATCCGCAGCTGGAACAGTAGGTCTTTCAACTGGAATAACAGCAGATCTGCCTCAGCACGCAAAGTTCCTGCTATCCCTACTGATGCTCTTTGGTCGTCTTGGCCCTATCGTGGTTGCTACTTCTCTAGCTCTTCGAAAGACTAAGCGACACTTCGAATACCCAAGAGAGAGCCCACTGATTGGCTAATTTACCTACCTACCCAATTACTTCTATCGTGAACCTAGTATTAACTAGTGATTTACAGTCATACGCAATCAAAATTGAACACCTGAATGGAGAACAAATTGCCTAACCGTAAAAAAGGAAGTGCAACTAACAAAGTCGACGCAAGAAGCGTTGTTGTCATAGGACTAGGTCGCTTTGGAACATCTCTGGCCAGGGAACTGGTTAAGGGCGGTCGCGAAGTAATGGGTGTTGATGCGGATGAGCGTATCGTGCAGAGCCTAGCCAGCGAACTTACAGATGTGGTTCAGGCTGACACGACAGACGAGGCTGCCCTTCGTGAACTTGGTATCCAAGATTTTGATTCTGCTGTTGTTGCTATTGGTAGCGATCTCGAGTCCAGCATTCTGACTGCTTCTCTTCTCCTTCAACTCGGCATTCCTCAAGTCTGGGCCAAGGCAACAAGTACAGCCCATGGTCGAATCCTGGAACAACTAGGTGTTCACCACGTTATCTTCCCTGAAATGGATATGGGTAAGCGAGTTGCTCACATGGTTTCAGGAGAATCACTGGACTACGTTGAGCTTGATAAAGACTATGTAATGGTCAAGACTGAGGCACCAGAGCTGTTCAATGGCAAGAGCCTTGCTGAATTAAAGTTTAGATCTCAACACGGAGTGACTGTTGTTGCAACTAAGAAAGCTAATGGAAGCTATCAGCCATCATTTCCTGAGACTGTTATTGAAACAGGCGATCTTATGGTAGTTGCTGGAAGTACCAAGAACGTCGATGAGTTCTGCCGCATGGGGCTCTAAGAGAATCCTTAGGCGCTCACTTCTGAAATTTCTTTAGGACCGATACCGCAGCATCCGCCAATAATGGTGGCTCCGCAACTAGCCCACTGTTCAATGTGTTTAGTAGAGAGCTTTACTGAAGATCCTTCTAAGCGTTTTAGCTTTTCATTCCATACGCGACCTGCGTTTGGATAAACAACAAAAGGCCCATAGCCTTGTGCTGATCCCAGCAGACCTTGAACAAATTCAGGACTCGTGCAGTTGATGCCAACATAGTTCGCACCTAGTTCTTTGGAGACTATGGCTGCCTCTTTGAATGTCTCACCTGAACAAAGTAATAGTTCGTCTCTGCAGGAGAAAGCAATCCAAACAGGAATCGTGTTGCCTAGGTCTTTCAGTAGCTGGAGTAACACTCTCGCTTCCCTGATCTCTGGAATAGTTTCAATCGCTAGGTAGTCAGGTTTACAGGCAATCAGAATCTCAAGTCGTTCCTTGTGAAACTCTCTTAGTTCTTCATCGCTAACGTCATAGTTGCCTCGATACTCAGAGCCATCAGCTAGATACGCTCCATATGGACCAATTGATGCAGCTATCTTAGGGGCCTTGGCATCTCTTGCCAGTTCAACGGAAAGCTTCAGAGCATCGACTACTTCTTGATGAGTCCAACCTTTGGCAATACAACCAGGAAATGAAATCTGGTAGGTAGAGGTAATAATGATTTCTGCTCCTGCTTTGACAAAAGCAGCATGGGCATCCCGAATCTGATCAGGAGCGCTCTTTAGTAACTCACCGGTCCACAGTTCAGATGTGAATGTGTTACCAAGATCTTCGAGAGCAGTCGCGAGACCGCCATCGAGCAGAGCGTACTTCTTAGTCATTCCAATACTCTATCGGGGCCTTACAAAGTACTTATTTGGCTTTGAAATTATTCGACGCTTTAGCCATGAAAATGGCAAACACCAAGCCAATAACAATCGCTGTGCTGATACCTAACTCAATTACAGCTCTATCGAACTCAGCCTGTGATTTTCCAGAAGCTAGCGTCATCGATGCACCAACTGTGAGGATGTGTCTCACCGCTGCGATCACACCGATTATGAGGAAGTTCTGCAACTGGAATACACCATCTGTGTATCTAGCAACAACAGTTCTTAGAATCTCAAGAATGATGATGATAAATAGGATGTCGTTGATTGCTTGAATCATTCCAGTTGGGAAGAACGGAGTTGTTTCAAATACTCTCACTACAGAGTAATAAAGTGCCGCTACCGCAATACCCAGAAGAAAGACTCCAAGAATAACGTGAAACAGTTCTTCGACGCGCTCAACCCAGCGGCCGGGAATCATTACATTGTGGTTCGAATCTCTTTGTTTAGCCATGTTCGAAATCTAGCCCAAATACTGGTTTTTGAACCCAAAAATTAGCGGCCAATAATCACAGTCTTATTTCAGTCTTAGATCTTGTTTTCATGACATAACTAGCTTATTCGATAGCGATGGCGGTAAACAGTGTCTGCAGTTACGGAGCGATTGCTAACAGTGTCTTGCCATCAAACCAGCACAGGTTTGTCAGGTAACCAAACCAAAGCAGGAGTATCTTTAAATGATGGGCATTTCAGTTTTCCAAACCTCCCTATTTGACACAATAGGTGGACTGCCAGTTCACCCGCTAGCCGTTCACGTTGCTGTTGTGTTTCTGCCGCTTTCAGCACTAGCTCTAGGCATTCTTATCTTTGTCCCTAAGTGGAGAAAAGCATATTTACCTCTAACGCTGATTGGGTTATCGATTGCAACAGTATTTACATTCATCGCCAAAGAGTCTGGTGCTGCTCTAGGAGAGCGGGTTGGGGAGCCTCGGACCCACGAAGATTTAGGCGAGATCCTTTTCCCTGCATCCGTCGGTCTTTTGGCTGTTGGAGTAGCGTTCTATTTTCTACAGAAGTCAGATCGCCCTAAGTGGATGATTCAAGCAGCGGCTGGAGTTGCTGTAGCGGCGATTGTTTCTGTGTCGGCACTGACCTACTTTGTTGGCCACACTGGAGCAGAAGCAACCTGGGCTAAACGAATTGGCCCAATAGATGCCAGCCCTAGTCCAACACCTACTGATTCAGAGACTCTCGGAACAAGCCTAACCGCAGCCCAGGTTGCAAAACACAACAAGGCAACGGACTGTTGGATCACTGTCGAAGGTTCGGTCTATGACCTAACCTCATACATTCAGCAGCACCCAGGTGGTTCAGGTGTTCTGACTAATCTTTGTGGCACAGATGCTACTCAGGCTTTCAAGTCTCAGCACGCAGCAGAGATGGCTCCTGCCAGCGCACTTGCTGCTCTGAAGATTGGAAAGATTGGCGCAGTTCCAACTACAACACCTAAGCCAACGTCTAAACCAACCCCAACTACCACACCAAAACCTACTGCTGGTGGTTACACAAAAGCTGAGGTTGCTAAACACAGCACAGCATCGGACTGCTGGAGCATTGTGAACAAGAATGTTTACAACCTAACTACGTACGTTTCATCACATCCTGGTGGCTCAGCTGTCATCAAGGCAATCTGCGGTAAAGATGGAACAGCTGCCTTCACAGGTCAACACTCAGGTCAGCAAACTCCAACAAGTGTTCTTGCTGGTTTCAAGCTTGGAGCACTAGCTGCATCAACAGATCCTGATCCAGTTGCAAAGACATACACCTCTGCTCAGATTGCGACGCATAATTCAGGAGCAAGTTGTTGGGGGCTAGTAAACAAAAACGTCTATGACCTAACTAGTTATGTTTCATCACACCCAGGAGGAGCAGCAGCTATAACTGCTTTATGTGGGAAGGATGCAACAGCTGCATTCACTGGTCAGCACGGTGGCGAATCAAGCCCAACTAATGTTCTTGCTAGTTTCAAACTAGGAACTCTGAGTGGAACAAACACTTTGCAGCCAGCCTCAAGAGTTGACGAGGAAGAGGAAGAGGAAGAAGAGGACTAAGTCCTACTTCACTTCTCGGCTATAGGTCACAAACTCAGATAACTCAGCTATTCCTTCATACAGGGATCTAGCCACCTTGTTATCCTTATGGGTTTCCCAGTAAATCTTCTCTGAACCTCTAGCCTTAGCTGGTTCTTCTAGAGCAATGATGAGAGCTTTACCGATACCGTTACCTCGATGTTCAGGATTTACGAAGAGGTCCTCAAGATAAAGATGTGGTGCTTTGGCCCAACTGGAATAAGTAAAGGAGTAGTGGGCTAGGCCAACTACTTTCCCGTCCAATTCAGCAACTAGCCCGCACATACCAACACCTGAATCATTTAGTCTTTGCCAAGTCAGCTGGGTCTGCTCTTCAGATATCTCTGTCTTATAGAACTCGAGGTATCCAGCCCAAAGAATGAGCCAGTCATCGGCATCCTTCAGTTCCACTGGTCTTATCGTTATTGGCATAGTCAAATACTACGGAGAACCTAGGCAACCTCGCTATTGAGCCATAGCCCACATGCACAACCATCTTTCTAGCAGGTAACTCTTAGGTTTATGTGAGAGATTAGGGGTAGAAGCCTAGACACAGGGAGAACTAGTTAGATGAGTAAAAAGCGTTGGATCTGGTTATCCGCCATAGCGTTGGTGCTAATTGTTGTGATTGGTCTAATAACCAATCGAGTTCTCACTAGAGAATCTAACTTTGAGACCTACGAGGTCATCCCAACATCTGTTGTGAAGACTGTTGCTGCCAATGGTCAACTAGCAGAAACTCAGTTACTTGCCTACGGCCCAAGTGAACAGCCTGTTCAGTTAGCAGCTAATGGCTCAATAGCCATCCCTGCTCAGTTTGGGGTAAGCCTTGAGATTAGCAGTATTGAAGTTTCAGTAGGTGACAAAGTCGCCGATGGTGATCTGCTGTTCACCTATAGAAATCAGTTTGGTCTAAACACCAGAGTCACAGCTCAATCAGCTGGAGTGGTTAGAACTGTTGACACAGCAGAAGGACTTAGAACATCTGGTCAGGTTGTTTCTATCGGAAGCAACAAGCCAATCGTTTCTGTATTCGCTAGTGAATACGATGCGGATCTTTTGGATCTAAGCCAGAAGGCAACTATTGAGCTTGATGCCATCAATGCTGTCTTCGAAGGTGCTGTTATCTCTATCGGCCAGGTTGCTAATTCGGTTAGCGGTATCAAGCAGTATGAGGTTCTAGTTGAAGTGAAGAAAATTCCAGCAGGAGCAAGATTTGGCATGAGCGCAACTGCAGAGATTGAAGTGGAAAGAGCTGATGATGTTCTAGCAGTTCCAATGAGCGCTCTAATTGGTGAATTACCAGAAGTTCAAATTCTTAGAAATGATTCCGGTGGAGCATCAGAAGTTGAAACTGTGAAAGTTGTCCTAGGCATTAGAGGCGATAGCTTGGTTGAGATTACCTCTGGCGTTGTTGCAGGCGATCTAGTCATCACTGGCATTGATGGAAAGATTCCTGCTGAAATCCAATTCGGTCCTCCACGTGGAGCCGGAAACAATGGCTGATGAAGTTGTTCGCTTAGATAAAGTTCGAAGAGATTATCTAGTTGGCGATCAGGTAACTACAGCTCTTGATGGTGTTGACCTAGTTATTGAACGGGGTGAGTTTGTCGCTATCGTAGGTCCTTCGGGAAGTGGTAAGTCCACCATGATGAACCTAATTGGTTGCCTGGATAGACCAAGTAAAGGCTCTGTGAAAATCGCAGGCGATTCAACTAATGAACTAACCGATAACCAACTAACTAGCCTTAGGTCTAAAGCTATTGGCTTTGTCTTTCAACAGTTCCAACTACTTCCAAACACCACAGCCATTGAGAATGTTATGGCTCCACTCTTGTATCAAGGTGTTAGCCCTAGAGAAGCTAAGCGCAAAGCAGCAGCGATGCTGACTCAGCTTGGTCTTGGTGACAGATTGAACTTTGATAGGAATCGTTTATCTGGAGGGCAACAGCAAAGAGTTGCTATCGCTAGAGCACTTGTGACAAGCCCTGACATTGTCTTAGCTGATGAACCAACTGGTGCCCTTGATTCCAAAACAGGGGCAGCAGTTATAGAACTACTAAAGGATTTACATAGAGATGGTCGCACCATCGTCCTGATTACCCATGATTTAGATATTGCAGCCAGCGCTCCTAGAAGAGTTTTCCTCAGGGATGGTCAGATTGAACGAGATGAACGAGGTTCAAGATGAGACTACTAGGAACAGCAGCTCTTGCCCTAAATAGAATCTGGGCCACCAAGATTAGATCACTTCTAACAATGCTCGGTGTTGTTATTGGTGTGGCAGCCATTGTTGCTCTGACATCTATCGTTGATGGAGCTTCTCAAGGAATCAATAAGTCATTAGCGACCCTTGGCACCAATCAGTTAAACATCACAGCATTAGCTGCTGATTCTCTAACTGAACAGGATGCTGAAGCACTTGGTGCTTTAGAGAACGTATCAGTGATGTTTGTTCAATCACAGAACCAGGGAACTATCGCAACTGTTGATAACCGCGTGAATGCTCGTTTAGTTGGCGTATCTGCTAAATACTTTGAAGCAGTTAAGCCTGAGATTGCTATTGGCTCATATCTTTCTAGTAGTCCATTTGCAGCAACAGCAAAAGACGTTGTCTTTGGAGCAGATGCTGCTAATGACCTTGGTCTAACTAGTGACATGCTCGGAAAAACAGTGAAGCTCAACGGACAAGATTTCAGGCTAGTTGGGGTTTTGGATGATCAGGCGGGGTTTGGAACTTCTGGAAGAGTTTATGTGCCTATTGACTCAGCTAGAAAACTATTCAGCCAGTATCCATACGTCTCAAGTATTGTTATTCAAGCTAATACTCCTGAACAGGTCGACACTCTTCAACTGCAGGCAGATGTCTTACTAAGAGAGCGTTATGGCCTAGGAGAAGATACAACTGCTCGTTACACCATTACTAACCAAGCATCTCTGATAGCCGCTGTTGGATCTATCACTGCAACGCTAGGACTATTACTTACCGGCATTGCAGCAATCAGCTTGATTGTTGGAGGTATTGGAATCATGAACATCATGTTGGTATCTGTAAGAGAGCGCACTAGAGAAATTGGTGTTAGACGAGCCATTGGTGCTAAACAGTCCAACATCCTCACTCAGTTCCTAATCGAAGCAATCGTGCTCTCTCTTGCTGGTGGAGTAGTGGGTCTAATCCTCGGAGAGATAGCAGCATTCTTCCTAGCCATTATTGGTGACTGGGTATTCTCAATACGCTTAGACACCATAGGTCTAGCCTTAGGTTTCAGTTTGCTAGTTGGAGTCGTCTTTGGGGTTTGGCCAGCTAGGCAAGCAGCGAAACTAGAACCTATTGATGCACTTAGGTTCGAATAAGAAATTAGTTGACTGTACCTAATTCTTTAACCGAGCTTGAGTTTTTCTTTGCAAGCCACAATAGGTAAGCTCCGATTGTTAGCTCGAAGATAAATCCAGCAAGTGGGATCATCCAGTGACCCATCAGCATGGCTGTGTCATGGGAAAGATGCTCTCTTGGCAATAGGCCCCAGAAGGCGTGAAAAACCCATGCAATCCCAAAGTAGTAGAGGGAAACTCTGAAGCCCAGAACCGCAAGAAGGATCATGAGTCCAAAAATCAGGATTTCGAGAAGTTCTCCGGAGTGAGCAAAAGTCATTCCCGTCCACATTGTAAAAACTAGCCAGAAAACTTTCTTGCCTTCGATTGGAAGCCAGAAAGTGCTGGCAATAAGCGCCATGGCAACTGGAGCAGCAACCCAAACCGAAAGCTGATCCATGGAAACCATTCCAACTATCATGATTTGAATTATTAGAACTGACAACATAACCACAGCCCCGAGTGTTCTTCCTGGGCCAGTGGTGAGCAATCCCTTTGCTGAGGAAGTGGAGACGATAGCCTCTTTGAAGAATCCTTTACGTATGCGCCACATTAGGTAGAAGGCAACTACCAAGTCATACATCAAACAGGCAAGAGGTAAATCATGCTGATGCTCAGGAAGATCGCGAGGGATTAGGTCCCAAAGCGGATGAATGAACCAGATAGCAGCAATAAACCATGGCGACCAGAAGACTCCTGCGATTGCAGCTAGAAATACCAGAATCAACATGAAGTACTCAATATCTGAAGTACCTAGGTAGACAGAGGACAAAAGCCATCCAGTAACTGCGGCCCAAGAAAGAAGTTGAGCTCTAGGTGGAAGCCAGAACAGCAGCCCTACAAGAAGAATGCCCAAAGGGATTGCAGCGATCAGAAGGATGTCTAGTTGTGTCGCCAACCCGATTAGGTAACTAAAACCTATTGTCACTGTTGCTGCATAGGCTACTTGGAATAAAACTTTGGCTTCGCTAAGGGATACCTTCACAGAACTTCTTTCATCAGTCTGACAATAAGAAAATTCTATCAAGCCCAAATTCTTGTTTTTTACTTACAAAGGGGCAGAGGTTAGTTTGCTTTGCGAATCTTTCTAACCTCTGCCGCTAGCTTGTTTGAAGATACTCTTTGAGCAACAGCATCTCTAAGAATCAACTCAATCTGTGAGTTAACACTTCGAAGATCCTGTTCGGCCCAGGCCCTGATTTCGGTATAGAGCTCTGGAGATATCCTTAGCGGAATCGCTTTTTTCTCAGTCATGATTAGTTGTAAAGAGTTCCAGCGTTGATAACCGGTGATGCTTCACGTTCTGAGCAAAGCACAACCATCAGGTTTGAAACCATTGATGCCTTACGCTCTGGGTCTAGTGAAACAGAACCACTCTTTTCAAGATCGGCAAGAGCTAACTCAACCATGCCAACTGCACCTTGAACAATCTTTCTTCTTGCGCTGATAACTGCATCTGCCTGCTGTCTTCTAAGCATTGCTTGAGCAATCTCAGGTGCGTAAGCCAAGTGGGTAAGTCTGGCATCATCAATTGCAACACCTGCAACAGATAGACGCTGCTCTAGATCTTTTCTAAGTTCAGCTGCTACTTCTTCAGGGTTACCTCTAAGAGTTAGTTCCCCAGATAGTTCACCTGATTCGCTGTTGTCGTATGCAAAGCCAGTAGCAACATGTCGAAGAGCAGTCTCAATTTGAGTCTTTACGTATGTACGGTAGTCATCAACTTCAAATACTGCCTGTGAAGTGTTTGCCACTCGCCAAACCACAACTGCTGCAATCTCAATAGGGTTACCGCGCTTGTCATTTACCTTGATGGTGTCACCAACTTCAGTTCTAGCTCTTAGTGAGATCTTGAACCTGGAGTCAGGCTTTGAACCAGTAGTTGCTTGGGTAGAAGTGATCTTGGTCTTGCGCTGCTCCTTGAGTTCAGAGCTAGGAGAGCTGTTTGAGTAGAACGGGTTTCCCCAGTGCCAACCAGCTTGCTTCACGGTGCCTTTGTAGTTACCGAAAAGAATAAGCACTCGTGCCTCATTAGGCTGCAAAGTATAGAAACCGGCTAGGCCAATGGATAGGGCAGTTATCAGCACAATTGGTAGCCAAACATAACTCTCTCCAAGATCTCCAACTGATAGTGCCTGGATGCTCCAAACAATCAGTGCAACTAGAGGCAGATGCAACAGGAAGATGATTGAGCCTGGGATTGGTTTCTTGCTACTTTCCTTCATTTTCTCTCCTATATCAAAGTGATATCAAAACAATACCATATAAAAGATCCAAGTCAACCCCGCAGTTTTCAAAGTCAACCCCTCAGACAGTCACAAATAATCTGCAAGGAGTTCACAGCGTCTATTGATTTGTTGAGTGCCATAATAAAGACATCGAATAAGGAGTTATATCTTGGAAAAGATAAAGAGCATACTTGCTAAGTTGCCTCATCCTGTTCGTTGGGTGCTGACCATGGTAGTTGGCTTTATCCTTCTTATCCTTGGCCTAATCATGATGGTTACCCCAGGCCCTGGACTCCTATTCATCTTCTTCGGCCTCTCTATCCTTGCCCTTGAGATCAAGTGGGCTCAAGAAGTCAATAAGCAAGGCATGCAGGGGCTCGAAAAAATAGTGGCTAAGCTCAAGAGCATTTTCAAGCGCAAAAAGTCCTAGAGCCAGCACCTGAGCTGGAGAGCCTGCTCCCTCTAACAACTAGACTTGGGGAGAAAGTTATCTTCTATAAGGAGCACCGTGTCCCTAATTGGCGTAGTCGCAGAGCCACAGGCGGAAGCTAGAGTAGCCGCCACCCCAGAAACAGTAAAAGTAATCAAATCCCTTGGTTTCGACGTTGTTGTTGAAGCAGGTGCTGGTGCTAAAGCAGCCTTCCCAGATTCCGCTTATGAAGCAGCTGGAGCCAAGGTTGTATCAACTGCCGATGCTTGGAGTGCTGACATTGTTTTGAGAGTGAATGCCCCATCAGAAGATGAGATCAAGTTGCTCAAGAAAGGCTCAGTATTGGTTGGTGTTCTAAGCCCAGCCCTAAAGCCTGAACTACTGACAGCACTTTCAGCCCAGGGTGTTACTGCACTGGCAATGGATGCTGTGCCAAGAATTTCCAGAGCACAGTCAATGGATGTTTTGAGTTCGATGGCAAACATCGCAGGTTACCGTGCAGTTATTGAAGCAGCTCATGAGTTTGGTCGCTTCTTCACAGGTCAAGTAACAGCAGCTGGAAAAGTAGCACCAGCGAAAGTATTAGTAGCGGGAGCTGGTGTTGCCGGCCTTGCTGCAATTGGTTCTGCATCAAGTCTTGGAGCAATTGTTAGAGCAACAGATCCAAGACCAGAGGTAGCTGATCAGGTCAAATCTATCGGTGGTCAGTATCTAGCCGTTGAAGTTGGAGAGAAGATGGAATCCAGCGATGGCTACGCTAAGGAAACTAGCAAGGCCTATGAGCAAAGAGCAGCTGAGCTTTATTCAGAGCAGGCAGCTGATGTTGACATCATTATTACTACCGCTTTGATTCCAGGAAGACCTGCTCCACTTCTAATTACAGCCAAAGATGTTTCTCTAATGAAGCCAGGTAGCGTCATTGTTGATATGGCAGCAGCACAGGGTGGAAACGTTGCAGGGTCGGTAGCCGGTAAGAAGATTGTTACTGAGAACGGTGTAATCATTCTTGGCTATACAGATTTACCTTCACGTCTTCCAGCTCAGTCTTCACAGTTGTATGGAACAAACCTTGTCAACCTTCTGAAGCTGCTAACCCCAGCTAAGGATGGCAATCTGGTTATTGACTTTGAAGATGTTGTGCAGAGATCAGTAACTGTTGTGAAATCTGGTGAGATTACTTGGCCACCACCTCCGGTTCAGGTCTCCGCAGCTCCAGCTGCCGCAGTTGCTGAAGCTGTTGTGATTCCAGAGAAGAAGAAAATGTCTTCAAGAACCAGATCAGCTCTTATCGCTGTTGGTTTAGCTGGGTTGTTCGGAATTGTTTCTCTAGCTCCAGCTCCACTGCCAGAGCACTTCTTAGTTCTAATGCTTTCAGTGGTTATTGGTTTCTATGTGATTGGTAAAGTGCACCACGCTCTGCACACACCTTTGATGAGCGTTACCAACGCCATCTCAGGCATTGTTGTGGTGGCTGCTGTTCTTCAGATCACAGACACTATTTTGCTAGTTCAAATACTTGCAGCTCTCGGAGTGCTTCTAGCTAGCATCAACATATTTGGTGGCTTCGCGGTAACCTCTCGAATGCTCAAGATGTTCACGAGAGGAGATAAATAATGACTGCTCAAGCTTTAGCTAACGCTGCATACATTGCAGCAGCACTTTTGTTTATCATGAGCCTTGCAGGGCTTAGTAAGCACGAAACCGGTAGAACTGGTATTCGTTATGGAATCGCTGGTATGGCTATCGCCATGACAGCATCTATCTGGTTATCTTTCTCAGGTCAATGGAGCGAAGCTACATTCATCGGTCTAGGACTATTGGTTGCAGCTTTGGTTGTCGGTGGTGTGATCGGATTGTGGCGAGCAAAAGTTGTTGCCATGACCGGTATGCCAGAACTAATTGCCCTGTTCCACAGCTTTGTTGGTCTAACTGCTGTTCTGGTTGGTTGGAATGGAGCGTTACACGCTAAAGAGATGTCTCCAGAACTAGCTGCTGTTCACAGTGCTGAAGTGTTCATCGGAGTCTTTATTGGTGCCATCACTTTCACAGGTTCGATAGTTGCTTATCTCAAGCTATCGGCCAAGATTTCTTCAAAGCCACTAATTCTGCCAGGAAGAAACTATATCAACCTGGTAGCCCTAGTTGGCTTTATAGCTCTAACAGTTGCCTATGTGATTACCCCTGATCTGAGCCTGCTTATTGCAGTAACAGTATTGGCTCTAGCTCTTGGTTGGCACCTAGTTGCATCCATCGGTGGAGGAGACATGCCAGTAGTTGTCTCCATGCTAAATAGCTACTCAGGTTGGGCAGCTGCAGCAACAGGCTTCTTACTAAGTAACAACCTGCTGATTGTTACCGGTGCTCTAGTTGGTTCCTCAGGTGCTTACCTTTCATACATCATGTGTAAGGCCATGAACCGAAGCTTTGTATCAGTAATCTTTGGTGGCTACGGAATTGAAGCAGGACCTCAGGGTGAAGAAGAAACAGGTGAACACACTGAAATAGATGCAGCATCTGTTGCTGAACTACTTAGTTCAGCAAAGACTGTAGTCATCACCCCAGGCTATGGAATGGCTGTTGCTCAGGCTCAGTACCCAGTAGCAGAACTAACTAAGCGTCTCAGAGAAAAGGGTGTTGAAGTTAGATTCGGAATTCACCCAGTTGCTGGTCGACTACCTGGACACATGAACGTTCTACTTGCTGAAGCAAAGGTGCCTTATGACATTGTGCTTGAGATGGATGAGATCAACGACGACTTAGCTAAGACACAGGTAGTTCTAGTTATTGGAGCCAATGACACTGTGAATCCTGCAGCAACTGAGAACCCTTCAAGCCCAATAGCCGGTATGCCGGTTCTAAAGGTATGGGAAGCAGAGAACGTGATTGTCTTCAAGAGATCAATGGCTTCAGGTTATGCAGGAGTTGCTAATCCCCTGTTCTATAAGCCAAACACCAAGATGCTCTTCGGTGATGCTAAGGATAGAGTCAACGATATTCTGAAGGCGCTTTAGTCCAAGCACCAAGAAAAACGGAGTTCAAAGTGAATTTTGGAACAGCTTTAAAGAGTTTCTGGTCAAACTACACAAACTTCAAGGGTCGTGCTCGTAGGTCTGAGTATTGGTATGTTCAACTATTTCTAGTTGTCACAAACCTAATAGCAGCACCGATTGATTTAGCTCTCATGAACTGGGACACTGATCGTTTTATCGCTAATGGCGGTGGAGGTATCATTGGATTGATCTGGATACTGGCAACCATAGTTCCAGCTATCGCACTTTTGATTAGACGTCTTCATGACACTAACCGAAGTGGTTGGTGGGTACTTATTGGCTTGGTACCTCTGATAGGTGCAGTTGTTTTGATCGTCTTTACAGTTGAGGATTCAGCTGATGGGCAGAATATCTACGGGTCATCTCCTAAAGAATAGATATGCTCCCGAACCTGTAATTAGTAGGCTGAACCTGTTCGGGAAAGGATAAGGGGTAAAAAATGGGTTACTGGGAAAACGACAAAGAGCAAACTTGGGGCGATGGTCCTGCCGACATCATGGGTGACGCGATTGATCAAATCATCGCCGAATTCACTGAAGACATGGGCAGAGCTCCTACCAAAGCAGAACTAAGAGAAGGCCTTGAGTTCACCATTGCAGCCATGGATGAGCTGAAAGAGGAATAACTTCTCTTGCGACTCTATGAAAAAACCCCAGATTTCTCTGGGGCTTTTTCACTTATGCGTATTATCTTTCGAGAACTGAAATCCCCAAGGTCACAACAACCCAGGCAATCAAAGATGCCCAGATGACCATCGCTATCGAAACTACTAGGGTCACCTTCAGTGGCTTCACTCCAGCAGCAACAGAAGCTGCAGCAGCAAACTGAGTGCCAATAAGTATTGGACCTAGAACTGCCATTCCATAAATCCCATACTTATCAAAAGCCTTTTGAGCTTTGACGAACTTTGGAGACTCAGGTTCTTTGCCTTTGGCAACTCTCCTCTTTACAATCCAGTTTCGAAGCGCTCCGCCACCGTAAGCAAATACGGCAATAGTGATGATGTTCCCCACTGATGCGAATAGAACTGTGAGAACAGGATCTAGTCCTAGAACTATGCCAGCAGGAACTACGGCGATAGCTTCTAGCCAGGGGATTGCTCCACCTAGGAAAACACCCAATAAACCAAGTTGTTCTAGATTCATGATTTACGCTCAAACTTTCTCGAGAAGTTAGATAGCAGTGCTTCCATCGGGCCTCTGCTGCGGTATCTAAGGTTTAGCTGAGCAAGCAGAGCTAGAACTAGCCAAGTTAGCGCAGCTATTGCTACCACTGCCAAGTAGTTCAGTTCTTGGAATAGACCAAACCCCCAAGCAGAGAACAGGGTAGAGAACACTACGGACTGTCCAAGGTAAATGCTCAGTGAATGACGTCCTGCTGCCACCAGAAGAGATAACTTCATTCTTTGGCTTAGTAGCCAAAGTCCACCTATGATTCCAGCAGACATTAGCGGAGCAGTTAGGAAATTCAATGAAACTGAAAGCAGATACATGCTCAAGCTATAGGTTTCAGACTGTTCGTTAGCAACGAATAGATACGCAGAGAGCAACTGAAGAACTAGTCCTAGGGTAAGACCCCACAGAGCAAACTTCTTCATTAATTCAGGCTTCAAAGAAGCTGCTAGGCCACCCTTTCTAGCGACCAAAGCACCAACCAAAAATGCCACAAAGACCAAAGATCCTTGAAGCAAGAAGGCAGGCCCTGCAGCCAATAACCAAAACTCAAACCTGATCGGAGCAGTCTCAAAGAATCCTGCAGATAGAAGAGCTGCGTCTAGTGTGTCAATCGAACCTAGAT
>Ga0208852_1000040_pt1 | contig 30774 bp, 32 predicted proteins | sample LakMenEpi18Jun09_FD_150711 | JGI IMG/M metagenome (GOLD analysis project Ga0208852, IMG submission 150711) | Freshwater microbial communities from Lake Mendota, WI - 18JUN2009 deep hole epilimnion ns (SPAdes) | ecosystem: Environmental > Aquatic > Freshwater > Lake > Epilimnion/Euphotic zone ...
TTCTTGATGAGATTCGGTACCCAGTCGGCACCTGCTTCAATTGAAGACACGCGCAACTTGGGGTGTCGGGTAAAGACTCCATGGCTGACCAATACAGCAAACATGTCAAAGGGTGCCCGGTCGCTTGTCATCACCCGCATCGGCGACGAGCGGAACGCTTCAAACTCGCCAAAGGGTTCCCAGTCATCGATGTACTTGCCGTATCCAGCGTCTCCCGAATGGAAGGCCACCGACACATTGGCTTCAGCCAGACGAGCCCAAAATGGATCGAAGATCTTGTCACCGGGGGAGCGGGTTCCACCACTCGGGTCAATAGCCGGCGAGGTTCGCATCACGACGACCTTGACTCCATTGGCGATAGCCCAATCGGCTTCTTTCACTGCCCACTCAGGATCGGCCAAGGTGATGTAGGGCGCTGCGTACACCATGTCTTGATACGCAAAGCCCCAATCGTCAAGTAACCAGCGATTGAACGCCGAGAATGCTGCGCACAGCGCTGGCACGTCATCTCGCAATGACTCTTCCATACCGACAGCCAATGTGGGAAAGAACATTGCTCCGTCCAGACCTTGCTGCTTCATCAAGGCGATTCGAGCATCACGATTGCGATAGGCCGGACTGATCGGATCGAGTTCGCCGAAAAGAGTGCGCATATCGCCACCAGAAACCTTGCCCCGAAAATAAGCGTCAAGTGCACCTGGTTTTGAGACTGGGTTAAACGTGGGATTCGGGATAAAACGATTGACTCGACCGCCGACCAGCAGTCGCTTCTTCCCATCAATCTCGGCCCACTGCATACAACGCTTGGCCATGTCGCGCGTCATGTGGCGCGTAAAGGCATCTTCGGCTTCGTAATAGTGATTGTCCGCATCGAAAGCTGCGAACCCAAGTTCTACTCGATGATTTGATTCAACTTCTGTAAGTGCCACCACGGTCTCCTGACGTATCACGAATAGGTTTTCCCCGCTCAGAACCGTAGTCCAGTGCCCGACTTATTCTGAACCTTGAAGCGCTACCGTTGTCACAATGTGTGGACGTTTCACCTCGCTGACCCCACCAGAAGAGCTCGCCGAGATTTTTTCGACAGCACCCCTCAACCCGCAGTTGTTTGACGAGTTCCAGCCCAATTTCAATGTTCCACCCACGACGCGTATCACTGCAGTTGCGCAAGATGCCCAGGGCATCCGCAAACTTGGTCGCTTTCAGTGGGGTCTTGTTCCCAATTGGGCCAAAGACGCCTCGGGGAGCGCTCGATGCATCAATGCTCGCAGTGAGACAGTTCTTGAAAAGCCATCGTTTAGGTCGAGCGTTCCCAGCAAACGTTGCATTATCCCGATGGATGGTTTTTATGAGTGGCAAACGATCGGCGTCACTGCATCGTCGCCACCCAAACCCAAACAACCCGTGTACGTCACTCGGCAAGATGGTCAACCGTTGGCTGTGGCAGGACTTTGGGCTTCGTGGCGCGATCGCAGCATGGGCGACGACGCCCCGTGGTTACATTCGTGCTGCGTCATCACGACTCAGGCCAATGACACGATGTCGCCAATCCATGACCGCATGCCCGTCATTCTCGAAGCAGAGGATTGGGACGAATGGTTAAACGTTGGTGCTGGCTCACATACTGCGACACCGATACAACGGATCACTGAACTCATGATTCCTGCTGATCCCTCCATCTTGATCCCACATTGGGTCAGCACTGCGGTGAACTCGGTCCGCAACAATCATGCCGAACTCGTAACGCCAATTCAGATGCCGTCCTGATGAGCCACGAATTCATTCACACAACGTGTTGATGCCCAGCAGACCGTAACGCCACACGAATTTTCTCTGCCGAATCTTCGAGTGCATCACGGTCAATACTCATCGCGGCGTTAGCAAATGAAAGTTGCGACATGTCCATCGTCGGGATCACGTGAATATGAGTATGCGGTACTTCATAACCGGCGATAATCACGCCGACGCGATCGCATCCGAATGCCTCGCGTTGTGCAACACCAATGATGCGAGTCACTGCAAACAGATGATCGGCGAGTTCAGGGCTGGCATCGACCCAGTGATCGACCTCTTCGCGAGGCACAACAAGTGCATGTCCATAAGCCATGGGATTGATCGACATGAAGACGACGCATTGATGATCCTTCCAGACAAAAGTCCCAGGAATCTGACCATCAATAATGCGCGTGAATATTGTGGGCATTACACCCAACCTCCAGAAACTGGAAAAACATCGCCAATGCAATACGACGATTCGGGACCGGCCAAGAAACGCACAACTTGCGCGAGTTCTTCTGCTCGTGCCAATCGTCCAATGGGTGTCTGCATGCGAATACCCATGCGCGTCATTTCATCAAAAGCATCAAGCAGGGGAGTGTCTACCCATCCGGGACACACAGCATTCACGCGAATACCAAACGGCGCTACTTCTTGAGCGGTTGACTTCGTGAAGGCAATGATGCCGGCCTTGGCTGCGCTGTAATGTGGCGCACCCGCAGCCGGGCGCAATCCCATGATCGACGAAATATTGACAATGGAACCCGATCGTTGTGGGGTCATGTGTCGAAGTGCCGCGCGGGTTCCGTAGAAAGTTCCGTACAAGTGAATCTTGATCATGCGATCCCATTGTTCGTCACTCAAGTCGACGGTGTAATTACCAGGCTCTAGTTCGTCGTAACGGCCCTCCATACGCTTCATCTGGTTGGCCATGTTGATGTCGGTCTTCAACTCATTACGTGGTGGAGCAATGCCGGCATTGTTGATGAGCACATCGATACGACCGTGGTGAGCCACGATGCGGTCGATCGCGGCATCAAATGACTTCGAGTCAGCAACATCGAAAATTGCCGCCTCACCCGAGACCTCATCGGCGACCGAACCCGCGGCTGCTTCATTCACGTCGTTCACCACCACATGAGCACCATCGGCAGCTAAACGTCGCGAAAATGCAGCCCCCATACCCGAGCCGCCACCCGTCACGACAACGATTTTTCCTTCGAGAGTTCCTACGTCCATACGGCGACACTATTTCACAACCGCGCCCACTCGAGACACGAGACAGGACAGCCGCACTTCCATAAGAACTAGTGTGATGGCAATGCAGAAGCCTTCAGAGCCCGAGAAGCCTGGCCATGATCTCACTGGAAATGGTCTCGCTGGTCAGCGCGAATGGGGAATATGGACCTGGCCAAACCTCATTACCTTGATTCGCCTTGGCTGTCTTCCAATCTTTTTATGGCTCCTTCTCGGTCGCGACGATCGAGCAGCAGCGGCGTGGATCCTGCTCGGCCTGGGAGCCACCGATTGGGTCGATGGGTGGGTGGCCCGCCGATTCAATCAAGTCAGCGAATTTGGCAAGATGTTTGATCCCACTGCTGACCGTTTGCTCTTCATTGTCGGGTTGGTTGCCATCATGATTGATGGTTCGGCTCCGCTGTGGTTCTGCCTATTGGTGATCGCCCGCGAGGTGTTGTTTGGTGGAACAGTGGCCATCCTCACTCTTTTCTTCAAAATGGAGCGCTTTGACGTGACATACCTTGGGAAGTGGGCCACCTTTCTTCTCATGGGCGTTTTCCCGGCCTTTGTCATGAGCGCCAGCGAGATCCGCTTCCACGAGTTTTTTGGGGCAGCAGCATGGATCGCTGGACCGATTGGATTGGCTTTGAGTTACTACACGGCGTGGCTCTATGTCCCGACAATCCGGGCCAGCCTCAAGAACAATCGCTGAGAATTTTGCGGGGCGATCACCTCTAGAATGCCCGTATGAATGTGCCTGGCGACCTGATGTATTCCAAAGACCATGAGTGGGTGCAACTCACAGGGACAGTCGCACGAATCGGAATTACCGACTTTGCGCAAGACGCTTTGGGCGATGTTGTTTTCGTTCAGGCGCCAACAGTCGGAGCCAATGTCAATTCGGGTGACTCCATCAGCGAGGTCGAGTCAACCAAATCAGTTTCAGATATTTATGCACCAATTACCGGAATTGTCAGCAAGGCGAATGAAGCACTTGATGCCGACCCCAGTCTGATTAACTCCGATCCATACGGCAATGGCTGGATTTGTGAGATTGAAGTGGCGAGCAATGTCGACTCATCACACCTGTTAACTGCTTCTGAGTACTCAGAATTTGTGGCAGGCTGACGACATGCCGGTTTTTTGTCAAAAGTGTGGTCATCGCAATGCGAGCGATTCGTTCTTTTGTAGCTCATGCGGATCAGCACTTGAGGTTGACGGCGACAAGACTGTCGTGATCGCCAAAGTTGATCAGTTGCAAGACGCTCTCGGTCCGCAAGATAATGCCACGATTGATCTGCGAACACTCCCGCAGAGTTCAGCAACCTTGATGGTCCGATCTGGCCCACAAGCCGGCGAACGATTTGTTCTCACCACGTCAATGACTCGACTCGGTCGTCACCCCGATAGTGAAATCTCACTCGACGACATTTCGGTGTCACGACGTCACGCCGAGATTGAACGGCAAGGTCAAGAATATGTTTTGCGAGATTCTGGTTCACTCAATGGCACCTACGTCAATCAACAACGAGTTGACTCAGTTGTTTTGCAACAAGGTGACGAAATTTTGGTCGGTCGTTTTCGGTTGATCTTTTTGGGACCGGTCGACCCATCGTGACTCAACGGCCTTCTGCTGAACGTCCCTACCTGTCAATTGGCGAGGTACTCGGACTGCTTCTTGAGGAGTTTCCCGAAATCACAATTTCCAAAATACGATTCCTTGAAAGCCAAGGATTGATTGTTCCCGAACGAACTGCATCTGGGTATCGCAAGTTTTACGACGATGATGTCGAACGATTGCGTTACATTTTGACCGAGCAAAAAGACAAGTTCCTTCCGTTGCGCGTCATCAAGGATCGTCTCGATACACCTCCAACTGGCACCGAACGTCCCGAACCACGTGGCATAAAAAATGTTCTCTCGGCCAGCGAAGTTGCCGCACGTGACGACGAACCTGAAGAAGAATCCGAAGACGAATCCGAAGAAGTTGCAGCAGACGACGCTCCTGTAACCAAGACGCATCCCGCATCGCGCGTCCCTAAGGCTGTTCCCCCAACAACCGAACGTTCAAACCAATCGGCCAATCGCCGTCCAGCATTGCCCGATCCATCTGATGCAGTCGGTCGGCCTGCAACATATAGTCGCGCCGAACTTCTAGAACTTTCCGGTCTCGATGAAGGCACCTTGAAAGATCTTGAATCTTTCCATCTGGTGGCTGCGCGGCAAGTTGGTCTGCAAAGTCTCTTTGACGAGCACGATCTAGCCGTGGCTGAAGTCGCTCGTGGTTTTGCTGAAGCTGGTTTCGACGTGCGTCATTTGAAGTCGTGGAAGATCTCAGCCGAACGCGAAGCTGGCTTGTTTGAACAGCGCGTCTTGCCGGTTCTACGCCGTCGTTCACCCGAGTCGCGTCAAGAATCCAACGATCTTTTGGACGATCTCAGCGACCTCGGAAGTCGACTGCGAGCAATTTTGATTGCCCGAGCCGTCGCTCCACTCCGCGATTCTCGCTAATCCGAATTCACAGGATCTCTCTGGGGGAGTACGCTCGCCCTATGGCCTCAACCGATCTTGCCCCCATGGAACTCGTCGGTGTTCGACGCGATATCGCCGGCAACATTCCTGTCTTATTTCTCCGTGAACGTAACGGCGAACGTCGACTGTTGCCGATTTACATCGGCCAGCCCGAAGGCGCAAGTATTCAATGGGCCTTAGATGGGCGCGAAACCACTCGTCCGCTCTCACACGATCTCATTGTCAATCTTCTCGGAGCTCTCGGAGCAGTTTTGGACAAAGTGGTCATCACCGAAGTCAACGAAGGAATTTTCTTCGCCGAGCTACATTTGCAATCGCGCACTGGGGTCGTCGTCGTTTCAAGTCGACCATCTGATGCCATCGCAGTTGCAGTCCGCGCTGGATGCTCGATTTATTGCGAAGGTGATGTTTTAGATATTGCGGGCAAGATCGTGCCGATGGGCGATGAGTTCGACGACGCGGACGATCTTGATGAATCAGATGAACTTGAGGACAGCCTTGCTACCGATGACCTCGTTGATGAGTTCCGGGACTTCATTGACAGCATCAACCCCGAGGATTTCCAGCCCTAAGCAGGAAAGACGTCAATTCCAGGGGTAGGCATCGAGCCGACGTTGATGGTTGGCAATCTGCGCCGTACCCTGCGGTTTATGAACGCACAGGTCTCAACCTTTAGTGGAACCCAAGCCTGTGACATCGTCGGTATTACATATCGGCAACTTGATTATTGGGCCCGCACCCAATTAGTGCGTCCAGCAATCCATGAAGCAACGGGAAGCGGAAGTCGTCGTCACTACAGCTATCGCAACTTGCTCGAATTGCGCGTGGTGAAGAGTTTGCTTGATGCCGGCATCAAGCTTGGATCAGTGCGTGAAGTTTTCAATTACCTTGGAGAAAACGAACAAGCCGATATCACGTCGGCTCATCTTGTGATCAGCGGCTCTTCGGTCGTGCTGTGCTCAGGTGAGGATCTCATTGACGTTGTACGACGCGGTCAAGGAGTCCTCAATCTCTTGCCACTAGCTCAGGTCAAAGATCAAATTGACGGTCAACTGATTGCCTTGTATCCACAACTGATTGTTCCTACGGAAATTCGTAAGATTGGTTGATGTTGAAATATTCTCCACTCGACGCCGAACATCGAGCCATAGATGCTCGAATGACTCCTTTTGGTGGTTGGGATATGCCGTTGCAATATGCCGGCGGAACGCTGTCCGAACATTTGGCGTGTCGTCACGACGCAGTGGTCTTTGATGTCTCGCATCTAGGTACAGTTCGCGTTGAGGGCCCCCAAGCCTTTGAACAACTACAGAAGTCACTCACAAACGACCTCAACAAGATTGCTCCCGGTCGGGCGCAGTACACGCACTTACTGGATCCCAAAGATGCTTCAGTGCTCGATGACATCATCATCTGGTGGATCGCCGATCAAGTTTTTGATGTCATGCCCAACGCGTCAAATACCGACGATGTGATTGCCGCAATTGGGGGAGTAGACACAACAGCGACTCGAGCAGTGCTCGCTATCCAAGGACCTCAGGCCCGCGCGAAAGTGGCGACCTTTTTCCCAGAGGCTGCGGCAGTTGGAAAATTCAAAGTTGCCCAATGCACCTGGAATGGAATTGCGTGCATTGTTGCCGGAACTGGATACACCGGCGAACAAGGAATTGAAATTGCCATTCCGAATGCACACGCCGCCGCTTTTTGGCAAGCGCTATTGCAGGCTGGCGTCCAACCTTCCGGGCTAGGCGCACGAGATACTTTGCGCCTTGAAGCTGGACTTCCTTTGCATGGGCACGAACTCGGCCACGGCATTACGACCCTTCAGGCAAATCTTGAATGGGTGGTGTCGTGGACTAAAGGTGATTTCATCGGTCGTTCGGTGCTTGCACAAGAGAAGCAAGACGGAGTCACGCGCATACTTCGCGGTATCGCCACTGACGGACGTCGGCCACCTCGCGCCGAATGCAATGTTGTTTCACACGGCAAAGTCATCGGTGTCGTCACGAGTGGTAACTTCTCGCCGATTCTTGAACACGGAATCGCTTTGGCGCTCATAGATCCTTCGTACAAAGTGGGAGACATTGTCGCCATCGATGTACGTGGCAGCGAACTTCCTGGACGAATTGTTGAACTTCCGTTTGTTGCTAAGAAGTAGATCTCGGCAGCAAAGCGAGAACTAGTTGCTCGCGGGCTTCATCCCAAACATGCCACCAGCGACTTCGGCGAATTGCGCCAATGGACCAAGCCGACCAGCAAGGTCGCCAAGAGTCGCAACTGCTTGGCTGATATCTGCTGGCAAAGTACCAACCTGATCAATGACTCCATCAACTTTTTTCAACGTTGATTTTGCTTGTTTGACTGAGGCCTGCACGAGCGGAACGATTTCGGAGACTGGACCTTCGATCTCGTCCAAGAGTGCATTAACGCGATGAGCAACTTTGTTGAGTTCGCTCAGCGTGTCATTGAACGTACTGATTGACTGCACGATGTCACCAGTGACCTGCATGACTGTTTCGACCATCCGACCTACAGCCATAAGAGGACTTGCCCCACCGATCAGACCTAAAAGATCATTGATTCCCGAATTCGACGAGCCCGTTGCTGAGTCCGAAGATGAACTTGATGCCGACTGAGAAGACGTATCTGCTGCTGGCCCAGTTTTCGGTCCAGTTTTCGGTCCAGTTTTCGGTCCAGTTTTCTTGGTTGCCATAACCCTCAAACTATCTACACAACATCACGTTGACGCATAAGCCTCAAGCGGGGCACAGGTGCATACCAAATTTCGGTCGCCGTATGCTGCGTCGATCCGACTCACCGGCGTGTGATAGCCGTACGACCCCGACAGTGAAGGAGTTCCTGCCGATCGGGGATAGGAGCGATTCCAATCGCCGACAAGATCGGCGACGGTGTGGGGAGCGTGTCGTAAGGGGCTGTCTTCAACTGAAATCGTTCCCGACGCAATCTGATCAATCTCAACGCGAATCGCCACCATGGCGTCACAGAATCGATCAAGTTCGGCCTTAGTTTCACTCTCGGTAGGTTCAATCATCAACGTCCCAGCGACAGGGAAACTCATCGTCGGCGCATGGAACCCATGATCCATCAAACGCTTGGCAACGTCGTCCACGGTCACACCAAAATCCTTGGTAATTCCACGCACATCGATAATGCATTCATGAGCGATAAATCCATGCGTACCGGTGTACAAAACAGGGAAGTGCGCATCGAGACGGCGTGCCACATAATTCGCATTCACAATGGCCATTTCTGTCGCGAGACGAACTCCGGTAGCGCCCATCAAACGGATATACGCCCATGAGATTGGCAAGATGCTGGCCGAACCAAAGTTTGCAGCCGACACTGGTCCAACAGGTTGCGAACCGAGTGGTGCCAACGGATTACCCGGCAAGAAATCTGCCAAGTGTTGACGTACTGCGACAGGCCCGACCCCTGGTCCGCCACCACCATGAGGGATACAGAAAGTTTTATGCAAATTCAGGTGGCTGACATCGGCACCAAACACACCAGGTTGTGCTAACCCAACAAGTGCGTTGAGATTTGCTCCGTCGACATATACCTGCCCGCCACCATCATGAATGATTCGACAGATTTCGGTAATGCCATCTTCAAAGACACCATGAGTCGATGGATAGGTCACCATGATCGCGGCAAGGTTGGCACCAGCAGTAGTGACCTTGTCTTGCAAATCAGCCAAGTCAACGTTTCCGCGATCATCACAGGCCACAACGACAACTGACATTCCGGCCATTACCGCGCTCGCCGCGTTAGTTCCGTGTGCGCTCGATGGGATGAGACATACGGTCCGACCGGAATCACCTCGACTGCGGTGGTACGCACGAATCGCCAGAAGTCCCGCAAGCTCGCCTTGACTGCCGGCATTCGGTTGCAAGCTAACTGCGGCATAACCCGTGACTGCAACCAACATGTCTTCAAGCTGTTTGATGAGATGCAGGTACCCCTGGATTTCATCGTTGGGCGCATACGGGTGCACATTGGCGAACTCTGGCCACGTGACCGGTTCCATTTCGGTAGTGGCGTTGAGTTTCATCGTGCACGATCCAAGCGGAATCATGGTGCGGTCAAGCGCCAAGTCTTTATCGGCCAATCGGCGCAAATAGCGCAGCATCTCATGTTCGGTCTGACATGACTGGAAAACTTTTGCAGTCAAGATTGCATCGGTTCGCACTAGCGCCAACGGGATTCCCAAATCGGGAGCGTCAAATTTCTCTGGCGATCCCGAATCATCAACCCCAAACGCTTTCAACACATCAGAAAGAACTTCAAGCGTGGTGGTTTCATCAAAAGTGAGACCAATCGTCGTCTCATCAATCAAACGAAAATCTAAATCGAGTGACCGACCATGAGCAATCACGCTTTGTGCACCGTCAGGAACACGGACAGCGATTGTGTCAAACCAAGTGTCATGCAACAATTCGTACCCGTTTGCTTTGAGCCCTTGTGCGGTCATTGTTGCCAAACGTTGAACACGCTGAGCAATTCGTTGCAATCCCACTGGACCGTGCCAGGTCGCATAAAAACCAGCAATGTTGGCCAACAGTGCTTGAGCAGTGCAGATATTGCTGGTTGCTTTTTCACGACGAATATGTTGCTCGCGTGTCTGCAACGCCAAACGCAGTGCTGGGCGGCCTTCGGTATCGGTGCTCACTCCAACCAAACGACCAGGCAAACTTCGCGCGTAGGCCTCGGTTGTCGCCATGAATGCGGCGTGCGGTCCACCAAAACCCATCGGAACACCAAAACGTTGTGCAGAGCCAACTGCGATGTCGGCACCTAGTTGACCAGGCGACGCCAACAGCACACACGCGAGCGGGTCGGTGACGACGACCGCAACTCCACCACCAGCTTTCACAGCCGCAATCTGAGCGGACCAGTCACTGACCGAACCAGTTGAAGTTGGATAAGAGAACAAGGCGCCGAAAATATCGTCGGGCCGAAGAGCATCAGTTCCACCGATGATCAGTTCGATATCGAGCGGCTCAGCGCGAGTAGCCATCACTGAAATCGTTTGTGGATGCGTATCTTCATGAACAAAGAACTTCGGCGATTTCGACTTGCTAGCGCGTCGAGCCATTGTCATCGCTTCGGCCGCCGCCGTTGCCTCGTCCAAAAGCGAAGCATTTGCGATTGGCAATCCAGTCAAATCCGAAATCACCGTTTGAAAATTTAAAAGGGATTCGAGGCGACCCTGACTAATTTCGGGTTGGTACGGCGTGTACGACGTGTACCACGCCGGATTCTCGAGCACATTGCGGCGAATGACCGGGGGAGTAATGGTGCCGGTGTAACCCATACCGATCAAACTGCGGCGAGGGCGATTCATCGATGCAATCTGTCGCAATTCGGCAGTGACTTCAGATTCGGTTAATGCGCTAGGAAGATCCAAGTCAGTGCGCAAGCGAATTGCTTCGGGGACAGTCTTGTCAATGAGATTGGCTACCGATTCAACACCGATGACTTGCAACATTTCAACGAGATCAGTCGAATCGAGAGTTCCGATATGACGGCGAGAAAAACCATCGCGATCAAAAAGCTCATCTAGAGAATGTGTCGACATGGAAGCTCCAAACAGGTCATGACAAAAGTCGTGTTGTGCTTCCCCCGCTGTCTCTCCACCGAAGTGGACCTGAGAGCTTCATTCAACACAAAGTTGAACTTTCCCCTTCGGTATGCCGTGCGAACACGACAATTTTCCAGCGTTGTCTCACCCGTCCGGTCCGTTTGCCTGAGAGATTCCGGGGAGGTTGCTCCTTCGGCGTTGCGATGCTGGCGGCACCGTAACTCTCCCGGTCGGGGTTAACGACAACTTGACCATAGTTCGTGTTGGGCAACGGCAACGACAGGGCAGTAGGTTTCTGATGTGCCGACCATCACCACGTCCGACCCAAATGGGCCAAACTCATTCCAGCCCCATTCACTGGCGACTGCCCGTGCCATCGCTACCCCTGTCAACGCAGTTGGTGGTGCATTCATGTTGCACCCCGACACGCTGAATCCAGGCAAGGCAGCGGGATATCCCGGTGGATTCTCGTACTACGTCGTCGGCAGGGGAGGAGTGCTCGGCGATGTTGACGCCTCAGTTGTCGTCTCAGCGTTTGCCTTCTTTGCACCAAACCTCATTCGTTCATTGTGGGAGGCCGGTGTCGTCGTTGAAGGCGCCCGCAAAGCCTCAGATCGCTACGCACTGGCATGTGCCCAGTGGGGACGGCAACGACTCGGCACATTCGCCCATGCTGAAAGGCTCGCCGAACTTTTGGCCACCGTCGTTGATCAGGCCGATCCAAGTGGACTCGCACTCTTTGCTGGTTGGCAAACCCAAGCCCGCGTCGACGACGCACTTGGTCGTTGCTACCAACTACTGCATGTTCTGCGCGAACTTCGAGGAAGCGTGCATATTGTCGCGATTGTTGCGCATGGCATCACTCCGCTGGAGGCGTTACTCGTCAATCCGGGGTCAGCCGGAGAGGCTCAGGCAAAGAAATTTGGCTGGGATGGCGAATTCCCCGATGCAGAGTCCTTACAAGCGGCCTTCGCTGCAGCAGAAGAAGTCACGAATGCTCTCATGGCCCGCCATCTTGATGTTTTGTCGGCAAGCGAACAAAACGAACTCATTGCTTTAGTGACTGAAGTTCACGACATCATCAGTCGTTAACACCAAAACACAAAGGAAAGATCAGGAACGGTTGGCTTTAAGTTCTTCGTAGTCGGCAATGGCCGTGAGTTGTGCACCTAGAGTCGCATCGACCCAACGGCTACCGGCACCAATGATCTTGTCGTAGCTTGCCTGCGGACCAGCGAGTTGTCCAGTGAAGTGCGGAATCACCTGTTCGGCAAAGAGTTCGTAACTGCGCAATGTTTGATGCCAATCAGCCATGTCGGCGCCCATGAATAAGTAACAACCGAATCCGCCGGTCTTTTCTTGCAAGCGCTCGATCTGCGCAATCGCCATTTCGGGAGTACCAATCACCATGCGACCCGACTCATTGGCTTGGTCAATGAAATCGTCGATGTCAGTTGGCGGGGGAGGACCGTTGGGGTCACCTAAAGGAATGATGTGTCCGAGATAATCCCAGATCCATTGCAAGCCGTAACGGCAGTTCTCGCGCGCCTTCTCCACGGTCTCTGCGATATGCATCGGACCCATGAGTCGAGCCTTCGAACGATCAACCACATGGCCGTGACGATTGGCTTCGTCCTCCCACACTTTGAGGTTGTAATCAAGCATCTGAAATGCGGCAGGCTCGGTCGCAGCAATCGAGATCAAGCCAACTCCATACTTACCAGCCAACTTTGAACCAGACGGCGATACCGAAGAAGCAACTGCAATATCAAAATTGCTGTACGGCTTCACTTGCAACACTGCTTCATTGCACGTGTACCAGTCGGTCTGTTCGGTGACAGTCTCTCCACGGAACAAACGCATCATCACATCGAGCGACTGTTCCATACGGGGGCGCTGGGTCATCGGATCAATGCCCAACATGTGTGCGTCCGATGTCAATTGCCCTGGGCCAGCACCAAACATCATCCGTCCACGAGTCAGGTGATCAAGCATCACGATGCGATCAGCCAACATGAATGGGTGGTGGTAGGGGAGCGAATTTACACCCGTACCCAACTTGATGTATTTGGTTCGTTCGGCAGCGGCAGCAATCATGACTTCAGGAGAAGCGATCAATTCAGACCCAGCCGAGTGGTGTTCGCCGATCCAGGCTTCGTGATATCCGAGTTCATCGAGGTGCTCAAGGAGTTTGAGGTCACGTTGCAAAGCAAGAGTGGGGTTGACACCCGTCTTGTGCATGGGCGGCATGAAGATTCCGAAGCGAAGACTCATGTCAAATTACTAACACACACGGCTTCACTCAATCGTGCCGTACGCACCCACTGTGCCAGTTGAGCCCGCATCTCGAACCTTGGTGACGGCGTGACTTAGATCAACGATGAATTCTTCAATTACTCGATGGTGAACTGCGTTCACAGTGCAATGCAAAGAGTCGGGAGGGGCTTGTCTGTCGACATACCAACCGTGCAGTGCCAATTCGTCGGCGACTGCGAAAACATCAAATCCTTGTGCACCGAAAGACAAAAGAGTGCTGTCAGGTGTCGCCCGTAAATCCAGACCATCGATGCTCTGAATAGCTTGCGCCAATTGACGTGTCGTCAATCGGGCTGATTCAGTCAAGCGCAAATAACCCTCGTCGCCGAGATAGTTCATCACTGCCCATGCCGCGGCCATCGGGCCACCGCTTTTTGTACCAAGCACTCCAGACGAACCGTAGAACCCACCCAACCAATTGTCGGTTGTAAATGTTTGGTATGAACGAAGTTGCCGGTTGCGGTGGAGAATCACCGAAGCACCCTTTGACGTATAGCCGTACTTGTGAAGATCGACCGAAATACTCGTGACACCTTCGACGCGAAAATCCCAAAGGGGAATCTCTTCACCGAGACGTTCAAGAAAAGTGAGCGTGACTCCGCCCATACATGCATCAACATGGCAGTTGATGTTTCGGGCGCGAGCAAGAGCCGCAATCTCAGTGATCGGGTCAACAACGCCTTGTGGGTATTGCGGTGCCGAGCCAACAATGAGAACTGTGTTCTCATCGATTGATTGACTCATTGCTTCAACATCTGCGCGCCAGTCAGCCCGAACCGCAACACGTCGACTTTCAAGCCCAAAGTAATAACAGGCTTTCTCAAAAGCAGCATGTGCAGAGGTCGGCAACACAACATTCGGTTGCGAGATACCAAATTCTTTTCGGCCACGCTCGCGAGCTGCCTTGACTGCTAACAGAATGCTTTCAGTACCACCACTTGTCATGAAGCCCGCCGAGGTGTCATCACCGTGGACCCAGCGATTGACGGTTGAGACCACCTCGGCTTGAAACTTCTTCAAACTCGGAAACGCGTCAGCGTTTAAACCATTGGCCGATCCGTACATTGCATAGGCGGTATCGGCGACTTCTTGAACTTCGGGTCCGGCATAGTACGCCAATGAAAACGCTCGACCGTCTTTCCAACGCAAATCAGATTGACCGATCGCTCCAACTTGAGCCAAGACTTCTTGAGCGCGTGAATCCATAACCCTGACTGTAGACATCTGACATGACTACGGTAGGAATCATGTTTGATCTCAATGCCGCACCACTTGTTTCAGTTGACGAAATCAACGCATTTATCGGGGGAGAGTTTGGTGGCAATCAGAATGCCTGCGAAGAGATGGCATTCGGAATGGCCCTCGCCGTGATGTATCCAAGCGCCGCCTCTTTACGCCCAGGAAAAATCATCAGCGGCCCGACAGTCTTCAGCATTTGTGATGCCGCATTGTTCTATGCGGCCTTGTCGGCGATCGGTATGGAACCCATGACGCTGACGAGCGAAATGTCCATTCGGTTTCTTCGACCCGCAAGGGGAGAGGTCATCCGTGCCCGAGCCACGCTCAACAGCCTCGGATCACGCTCAATCGTCGGAACGGTCTTGGCGTACACCGATGACGAATCAAAGCCGGTAGCGGTCGCTCAGGGCACTTATATGCGACCCAAGAAGTCGGCCACCGCCTGAGACAGCCAGCAGCCCATCATCTAACATCGCACTATGTCGACACACGCAGGTAAGCCCGTCATCCAGGTTCCAGCAGGGGACCCACCCACAAGTCTGGTCATCGACGACATCGTGACCGGTGACGGCAAAGAGGCCACACCTGGCTGTCGGCCAGTCATGCATTACGTCGGCGTCGCCTGGAGCACCGGACGAGAGTTTGATGCCTCCTGGGACCGTATGGAAACGTTTAGCTTCAAACTCGGCGCGAGTGAAGTCATTGGCGGCTGGGATCAAGGAGTCGCTGGTATGAAAGTCGGCGGACGTCGTCAGTTGACAATTCCGCCCGAACTTGGTTACGGCAGCCGCGGTGCCGGCGGCGTCATCAAAGGCAACGAGACGTTGATCTTCGTCGTCGATCTCATTGACGTTCGATAAGCAGGCTTTTGTCGGTTGTGAGCAGGTCCTTCTCTGTTCTTTGGTCAAAGTGTCATAACGGAGATTATGGGCAAAAGGTATTCGTCGAAATCAGGATTATTCACGCTGCCCAGACGGCGTCAACGTTCGATCTCGTAACGGTCGCGCTGCGTCCAAGAGCCAGTCAATTGATTCCTTCAAGCTCTTCGCCGATGGCTTGCCGGCATTCAATTCACGCTCAGTGTCATCAACTGCACAGGCCAACACGTACAGATCGTCGTACAGCGAATCGATTTCTTGGCGGGCCACAATCAGTTCATCTTCATTGAGTTTGAGTTCTCGGGCTCGCTGGCGGCCGACCCAATCCCATTGGCGACAGGCCTGACTGCAAAAAACCCTTTTTCGACCGGCCCCGGTTTGTTCGGGCAACACGTGGCGACACCAACGGCATCGCGGACCACTCTTCGCCCGCCCCTGTACCCCTGTGCTCAATTTCGTCATGACGAAATTCTGTCACACGCAGATCCCAATTTCGGTGAATGAGTCACAATCAAGTCGTGAACCGACAGACTCTCAGCATGAGTTCGTCGTCATCGGTACCGCCGTCACCCGAACGTCGCTTTGCCAGCGACAACAATGCCGCGGTTCATCCACTCGTTCTTGAATCCCTCGAGCGTGCCAATCGTGGTCATGCCGTGGCCTACGGCGACGACCCCTGGACAGCCGAGGCTGAAAATGCGTTCAACGATTTGTTTGGCCAACAGGTTTCCACATTCATGGTGTGGAACGGCACTGGCGCCAATGTGCTCGCTCTCGCAACACTTCTCTCCCCTGCTGGGGCAGTTGTGTGCAGCGATGCCGCCCACATCAATGTTGATGAGACTGGCGCACCTGAAAAAATCCTTGGCGCAAAACTGATCGATGTTCCGGCGACCAACGGCAAGATCACACCCGAACAAGTATTGAACCAACAACATTTCTTGGGTGTTGTTCATCATGTGCAACCAAGCGTTTTGTCGATTACTCAAAGTACCGAATGGGGAACGCTGTATTCCCCCAATGAAATTGGCGCTCTTTGCGATGCGGCTCACTCAATGGGAATGAAGGTTCACCTCGATGGTGCGCGAATCGCAAATGCAACTGCTGCACTTGGCGGAACACAAAAGGCGTTGAAATCTTTCACAGTTGACGCTGGAGTTGACGTGATTTCATTCGGCGGTGCAAAAAACGGAATGATGTACGGCGAAGCAGTGATTTACCTCGACCCCGAATTGGCGCGCAGCGCTCCGTTCGTGCGCAAACAGGTCACTCAACTTCCCTCGAAAGTTCGCTTTATCTCGGCGCAGTTTTCCGCTCTGCTGAGCGACGACCTTTGGATCACAAATGCCCACCACGCCAACACCATGGCGACCCATTTGTACGAGAAGACTCGCGGTCTGACCGATGTGCAACTTGGTGCGGCCCCCGAGGTCAACAGCATCTTTCCTGTGCTGCCACCCGACCAAATTGAGCAGCTTCGTGAGTGGTCATTTTTCTACGATTGGGACTCCCACAACCACCAGGTCCGCTGGATGACTGCTTGGGATACCCAAATGGCCGATATCGACCAATTCGTCGCGGGCATCAGCCATTTTGTAGGTTGATTCTTTTTTTCTTTGAGCAAAATTTTTTTGACTCAATGATTAATTCCATCTAGAGTCGTCTCGTTGATGACCGAGTGTTTGGTCAAAAACATGGGGAAGTAAAAAGTTTTCACCACCAGGGGGTCGTGTGGCAGCTGTAGAAATCATCATCACCCGTCAACAGACGGACGACGCGTGGATGGACGCAGGTGCGTGCCGTGGCATGACCCACCTCTTCTTCCCCACCACCGCCGAAAGGCCTCAAGCTCGCGAACGCCGCGAGGCATTGGCCCGCAGTGTTTGCTCTGGTTGCAATGTTCAAGATATGTGTCGTGATTTTGCTCGAGACAATCACGAATATGGCTTATGGGGCGGCGAAAGCGAAGACGAGCGCCATGAAGCCGGATTCAGGCTCATCGCACCCATCGGCATTCGTGCCAACGCCAGCTGACCAGATAGTTCACGCTGCACCGAGCTGTCTCGCTTTGCGTGAGACAATTGTTCAATGAGCCAATCCGAGTATCTACGAGCGCTTCACGACGCCTGGGCAGATTTCGGAGACCCCCGTTCGATTGTCGGCATTGATGACACGAGTCCGAACGTCTCAACCAATACCGTCTTTCGACTTCATCTGAGCGATCGTTCGTGCGTCTTCGCCAAAGTGTCGAATTACGGCTCGTACTTTCTCTTTGCCGAAGATCACGACCGATTGTTTCGCTGCACCCAACTACTCAAGGGAACTCGTTTCGAAGATTTTCTTGTACCAGTGTTAGCCAAAGACAATCAGCCAATTGTTAATCGTCCCTACACGTGGTACGACGGAAACTTATGGGTGGCTTTTTATGGCGAGGCTTCTAAGCGTGACATGTTGCCTCCACAACTCAACCGTGAACAGTCCCGTTGTTTAGCGCAGGAAATCGCTCACTTCCATCTCGCCTGCGATTCAATCTCGACAGAAATTCCCGCCACCTCAAACAGCATCAAATCAGATGCGATACATCTTCTCGATTTATTGTCCAGCCCGTTCGCCCCACGCAATTTTTCACTTCCACCTGAACACATCGGAGTTCTGCATCGACACACTCACGATTTCTTAATGGAACTCGAAAATATTCACTACGACACATGGAAGCGCATTCCAGTTTTGGTCGATTGGAACCTCGGAAACTTTTCAGTTGATAGCCACAGCTCAGCCACTCAGCCATTCAGTTTGTTTTCTCGATGGGACTACGACTGGTTCCGCGTTGAGTCCCGTCTCCTCGACTTCTACTTCCTATCGAGAGTTTCGTCGTCAACAGGTGACCGAACTCAGTGGTCCTACTCCCCCCACACATTGGTTGAACCAGAATTTGTTGATTTCATTCGGGCATATCACGAAGTATTTCCGCTCACCGAAGCTGACATTCGATTCCTTCCCGAGGCATATCGATTTTTTATCTTGAACTATGTCGTTCGCGAAGGCGCTCGATTCTTCCGACCCGATCTCTGCACAAAGTTTCGTTCGAATGCGGCGCGTTCGTATCTGCCAGCAATTGAAAAGCTTGATCTCACTCCACTTCTGAGGGCTATTGCAACATGAGCCAAAGATCTAACTTCACTCAAACTCACGGCGCGATGGTGTGCATGTGCTCACACTGCGTGGTTCACTAGAGATATGGCAAATGGCTCCCATGCGTACGAAGTCGTGGTCCTCGGCAGCAGCAACCTTGACCTGGTCGCATCAGTCGAGCGACTCCCCTCGCCTGGCGAGACCGTTCTCGGAACCAGTTACGCCGAACATGCCGGAGGTAAGGGACTCAATCAGGCAGTGGCCTGTCGCCGCGCTGGTGCCGACACTGCTTTCATCACCAGTCTCGGAACAGATCCTGCCGGCGAAACTTTGCACCGTCTGATGACATCAGAAGGAATTGCCGCATACGTCACCGATTATGAAGGCCCAACTGGACGAGCCCTCATTTCTGTCGACGAACAAGGCGAAAATTCGATCGTGGTCATACCTGGCGCAAACGCCGAACTATCAATCAGTGTTGTTGATGCTCACCGTGATGTCATTAGCCGAGCCGGAGTTCTGCTCTGCCAATTAGAAGTTCCACTTGATGCAGTTGAAGCGGCTCTTGCTATTGCCAAAGTTGGTGGCGCAAAAACGATCCTCAACCCTGCACCCGCAACGCGACTCAATCGTTCGGTACTTCAACTTTGTGATGTCATCATGCCCAATCAACACGAGGTCGCCTTACTCGGAGGTGCCACTTCTCTTCTCGAGGCAGGCGTATCAATAGTTGTCATCACTCTCGGCGCACGCGGAATAAAGATCGTCACGTCAGAAGGCGAACTGCAAATACCGCCATTCGCAGTGAGGGCCATCGACACAACCGGAGCCGGAGATGCCGCCTGTGGCGCATTAGCGACTGCTCTCGCTCACGGATCTGACATCACAACTGCTGCTCGCCGAGCTTCAGCAGCCGGAGCCTTGGCCGCAACAAAAAAAGGCGCAGTTCCTTCGTTACCCACTCAAAATGATATTGACGCGCTCGTCAACTGAATCATTTCATTTCGAGCGAAATGCCACGGCAGCCCATTCACCGTATTCAATTCGGTCACATTCATACAGCGGCTCGAGAGCCTGCGCCACATGTTCATAATGCTCAGCCAAAACTCCGCTGATCACCAAAATTCCGTCTGGCTTTGTGAGCCGCTTGAGTTCAGCACTCAATTCGATTAACGCTGGCGCCAGAATATTGGCCACCACAACGTCGCCTTGCACATCAATTGATGCGAGCGGATCAGTCGTCACAGTCCATTGCTCACTCACTTCATTTAATCGCGCATTCTCGCGAGAGACCGCCACGCATGATGGGTTGATATCCATCCCGATTGCGCGAAGGGCACCTAGGCGTAACGCACCAATTCCTAGTACGCCACTTCCACAGCCCACATCGATGAGAACATCGTCCGTTCGTAAATACTTTTCGATCATGAGCAAACTGCTCATTGTTGTTGGGTGATCCCCCATACCAAATGTGCTTGCTGGTTCAATCGGAATGACTATGGCTAGATGGGGACTAGATAAGCCCGCTACAGATTCTGAAATATCGCGCTCATGACACCACACTGGTGCAATCACAATTCGTTCTCCAATAATCGTGGGTCGAGCAAATTCACGCCAGGTGTTTGCCACTTCCTCGTTCACTGTCAAGGTTGTCCATCTCAATTCAACTGGCAAAGAGTTCAGTGCGGCAGTCACAACTTCGATGTCATCCCCAAGCGACGTTTGCAGTCGCACGATTCCGTCAGAATCCCAATGTTCTTCAATCGCCACAACGCCGAGCGACCACAACAAGTCACTCACAAACTCAACTTCGATTGGAGTCGTATGTACAACGACTGAAAGTGTCATGACAAGATGTCGGTCGTTCAGTCGAGCCGACGAAGTTTTTCTTTGTACAACTTCGCACGGGCAACATACGACGCTGCTCCAAGTTGGATGTCGGCGGCTCGAGCCTTATCAAGTTTGATCACGGCAGGTGCCCCCACAGCCAAAGCGCCACTAGGAACTTCAAGACCATTCAGCACAACTGAGTTAGCGCCAACAACGGCTCCCGATCGCACAATCACGCGGTGTAAGACAATGGCGCCATTACCAACGAGAGAACCATCTTCGATGGTGCATCCTTCGAGGTGAACGATGTGGCCGATCACGCAGTCATTGCCCACGACTGTCGGAAAGACATGTGTGGTATGCAGTACCGAACCATCTTGGATCGACGTGCGATCGCCAATGATGATGTCGCCATCATCGCCACGTAAAACCGCCCCAGGCCAAATTGAACTATGGGCCCCGATTGTGACCGAGCCGATAATGACGGCTTCGGGATGGATGTAGGCATCAGGATGAATCGTTGGGGTGCGGTCCCCCAGGGCATAAATCGGCACTTGCTGAAATTACCAGTACTGCAATGGTTCGTGCGGACATGAACGCACCGATGGGCGTTCCCGATAGGGTTGGCAACCATGTCCCGCAGGATTGAAATCGAGTTAACTAGTTCACGCCCCGATGGGTCATGGACCTGGCGCGCCGCAGGTGCCCGCGAACCCAAGGGGGTTCTTGACGGAACCCTCTTATCGCAGGGATCAAAGCCCGGAGATGTTGTCAAAGCCGAAGCAGAATTCGACATTGATGGCATCACGATCGTCAGCATCACCCAAGGCCGCGTCAAAGTTGACAAAGTTGAAAAAATCGCACTCGTCGGAAACGACAAGCCTTTTGAAGCGGTGACTCAACAACTCGCTAAGAAAGATCGTGGCGATCGACGTGACCGCGGTGAGCGCGGTGACCGTCGCGATCGTCCTGCACGCGGCGACCGTCCCGCACGTGATGGTGCTGCTCGCGATACTGATCGCCGTCCCCGTCGCGACAATGCCGCTGGTGGCGACAAGCCCCGTGGTCCACGTCGTCCTCATTTCGAGGCTCCACCCGAATTGCCTCAGCGTCCCAAAGCCAAGCGTTTAAAGGCTGGCTCAACCAATCGCAAAGCAGTTTTGTCCGAACTGCCCGAAGATCAGCGTCCCATTGCTGAATTGGCGTTGCAAGGAATGCAAACAGTTCGTCAGCGTCTCAAGGATGCCAACGCTGCATTGACAGCTGAAGGTAAGCCAACGATGCCCGAACAGAGCGTCTTGCAGATGGCCGAGAATCTTCTCCCCCGCTTGCGCGTTGCCGATTGGCTTGATCGCGCCGAAGCAGCCCGTAAAGATCTCGCCGATCTTGACCTACGCGATTTGCGAAGTGTCGTTGCTGCAGCCAACGATCCGGTGATTGAGCGGGCCGAAAATTGTCGCGAACTTGTCGCCGAACTTCGTGCCGGTCTTACCTCACGCGCCGAACAAGAACACCTGAACTGGCTCGGAGACATCGATGCCGCACTTGGCGTTGGCCGAATTGTTCGGGCACTCAAATTGTCGGGTCAACCACCCAAGGCCGGAGCACTCTTCCCCGACGAATTGGGTCGTCGCCTTGCCGAAGCAACGTCGCAGAGCCTTGTTGCCGACGCATTAGCCGATCGCTGGATTGCTGTTCTTGAAGCTGTGGCCTTTGCGCCAATTCGCGCTCAGGTGACAGTCACATCAAAGCCTGAGACCATTTCGCCCGATCTGGCAAAGACAGTTGAACGTCTCGGAGCTTTGCTTCCTCAGATCGCAACTGCCCTCGGAATCACGGTTGCATCGTCGAACCATGCTCCCAAGCCATTGCGTGCGGTTCGACCTCCAGTGAAAAAGTTGCCTCCGAAGCCGCCTACTGCCCCCAAGGCAACGGTCGCTCCTGAAGCAACGCCCGCTGCAGTCGAAGCGCCTGCCGAAGTCGTGACCGAAGCACCCGCCGAAGTCGTGACCGAAGCACCCGCCCACGACGAGGGTTAGTCGCGAGCGGCGACCTGCCGCTACGGTCAAAGGTATGAGCGACACAGTTAACAACGAAATTGTCACGTATTCCACCGAAGGCCGAGTGGGAATCATCACCCTGAATCGTCCCGACGCGCGCAACGCCATTAACGGCGACGTCGCTCGTGGCCTCGAAGCAGCCATTGATCAACTTGAGGCTGATGACGAAGTGTGGGTCGGTATTCTGACCGCCAACACCGAGGGTCAAGAGCGTCCAGTCTTTTGTGCAGGCGCCGACCTCAAGGCCATCAATTCCGGCCAAGCTGGCGACCTCAATACGAAGCGCGGTGGCTTTGCCGGATTTGTTTATCGCGAACGACGCAAGCCCATCATTGTCGCAGTCGACGGACTCGCGACCGCCGGTGGTTGCGAAATTGTGTTGGCGGCCGACCTAGTGATCGCCACAACACGATCGTCTTTTGGTTTAGCTGAAGTTAAGCGCAACCTCATTGCTGGTGCGGGTGGACTTTTCCGCCTTCCACGAGCAATCGGACAAGCAGCAGCGATGGAAGCCATTCTCACTGGCGACCCCATCCCCGCCGAACGTGCCTATCACCTCGGTCTCGTTTCACGTTTAGTCGCTCCAGGCGAAGCAATGAACGAAGCTCGCAAACTCGCAGCACAAATTGCCACGAGCGCACCACTTGCCGTGTACGCGAGCCGCAAGGTTGTACTCGCCGCCGCTTACCAAACTGATGACGAGTTGAAGAAGCTCACAAATACTTTATTTGCTGAAGTGATGTCATCGAGTGACACCAAAGAAGGTCTCACAGCTTTCATCGAAAAGCGCACGCCCAACTGGACTGGCAAGTAATTACTCCTGAGGTATTGAGTTCAGGCGTCGTGAAACAATGATTTTGCGAGCCACAATTCCGGCTCTTTCATAGAGATTTTTTGTTTCACGATCGCCAGGCAAAGCATTGCCTTCGATGACCACACATCCCATTTGCGTTGCGTGATCGATCGCCTGTTGAAGTAACGCATCCCCAAATCCCAGTTCGCGAGCATGGGCATCAACGAAAACTCGTTCAACCGAACACACCAAACCATGCTGCGGAACATCGTCGTACACACAATGCAAGAACCCGACTACGTGTTCGTCGACCGTGCCAACCCAACTGTGGCTGACTAAGTCATCACGATTGAGCTCGCTCGCTGGCGCATGTTCAACTAACCAACCGAGTCCACCGCGCTGAGTAACTAACGATTCGCGAGCAGCGACGTCAAGTTCAATCATCGACGCCAGATCTTCGAACGTTGCACTTCGAATCACTGGCTCAATACTCATGAGCGACTACGAAAACAGCGGACAGGTATCGTCGCCGACTGGACACATCGGTGCACCTTTGCGGACTAACAAAAAGCACTGGGTACACATGCGCTCGTCGGCCCGCTTGGGTTGAATTCCGCTCTCGGGATCATTCGACAGCTGAACGTCTTCTTCTTCTTCTTCGGGCTCTTCTTCGTCGTCTTCGCTACGACCTTTGACGCGCGCTGCCAAAATGACACCGAGGTCTTCTTCGATGTCGTCCTCGCCGACTAATTCGTCTTCGTCGTCCTCGTCTTCATCTTCGGCGACATCCTTCTTGGCCTTCTTGGCCTTCTTTTTGGGTATCAAAGGAACAATTTCGGCTTCTGGGTCCTCTTCGGCCAAGACGGTGTCGAGGTCTTCAACGCCTAGGTCTTCCTCATCTTCGAGTCCATCATCATCGAGCAACTCTTCAGGGTCGGCATCGTCAATGACTTCCTCATCCTCAAGGAACTCCTCATCAAGTTCTGGATCCAAATTGTCGTCATCTTTTGCCATGAGATTTCCTGTTACTCCTGAAGTTTGCCCACCCAATTAACAAGGTGTGAGCGCGGATAATAGACACACATTTGTGCCCCACTGTTCAATACGCGGGTGACACTAGTCACGACGAACCAAACTGATCAACCTATTGGCCCCCACGGCGAGCTTCAGCCCGACGCTCGGCAGCCAATCGTTCAAGTTCGGGTGCCTCGACAGTGAGATGCGTCATCGCCTCGGCGATGGCCTTATGACCAGCTTGTTCGCCAATCAGGCGATGCATTTCAAGGGCCACCCGTCGATAGGCGGGGTGTCCTTGGGGTGACGAACGCAATTCGAGCATGTGCATCGCCTCTCGAGCGTTGAACTGCATGACGTAGCGCACGCGATAGGCCATTGAAACGGCGTAGGAGGCTTGCTGGGGGAAGTCGGGCTTCATGGCGTCATACAGGCTCGCCGAACGGCTCATGACCTCGTCAAAGGCAGCGGTCTGACCGGCCTCATCAACAAGATCAGGACGGGTGTATCCGTGATTGGGTGTCAAAGGCTGCCACTCAATGGTCAAAATACGGTGCCGCTGCATATCTCGGAAGGCGCCGTAATCGGACAACACATCAAAGCGGTAGTCGGTGCGTTCAAAAGCTCGGCCCGGACGATGACGACGATTTTCGCGATCACCGATGTACGCCTTCAAGATCGCAACTTTTTCGGCGTGACTCATCCGCTGTACGCGCTGCATGATTTGCGTCTCGGGCAAACTCGTATGCGAATAGCAAATCGCACCAATCAGCTTGTCTTCACCTTCTGGATCAAAATCAGTCAAGACAACTGGTGGGCTGTGATCAACAGGAGTCTCGGCGAAAAGCCCCGAGACCAACTCGCTCGTTGATTCTCGGGTGTCTGACAAGTAGTCACTCCAACGTCCACCACGATCGGCAAGATCGACTCTCTTTAAGAAGCTCGGAATGACTTTTCGTAATTCTTCCAGCATCAAATCGGCGTAATGGCGAGCTTCCGGAAGTGGATGTGAACGCATACGAATCAACATTGCTTCATACGACTGTCCGCTGCCGTAGATACCGACGTTTGACAATGATGCTGCCGGCAAAACTCCGCGGATCGCATCTAAAGCTTTCGCACGAGTCGCCATACGAAAGACAAAATCACTATCGGCCGGATCACGCTTAATTGATGTCCGAACATGTTCGGTGACTTTTTCCATTAAGTGTGAATACGAATCGAACATTCGATCCATATCTCCCACATAACGAGTTCCGAACTGAGAGTTCAAGACTTCGGCATCGCGGTAAAAACGATACCTGCCTGCAAGACGTGCGTCATAAGCGATGTAACGCGTACTTTGCTCGAGGTAGCTGGCCAAACGACCCCACTCAAGAATCTTGGTTAACACATTCGAAGATTGTTCACACGCCAAGTGAACGCCACCAAGTTGAGCGACTGAGTCGTCGCCGTATTCAAAGAAGACTTTTTCGTACAACTCTTCGGCTCGTTCGAGACCAATAGTTGCGTCAACGCCTTGGTCACCAGCGATGTCTAACTCACCCACAAATTCGTCAAGAAAAAGTCGACGCAGACTTTTATGGGTACGGCTGTACCGCGCAAATAAAGCACCTTTGACCACCTCGGGCAAGTTCACCAGGGCGAATACTGGACCGTCCAAATTGGTGAAATAGCGTCGTAAAACTTCCGACTCCTCGGCGGTGAACTCCTCTGGGGCGTAGACCGTCACGGCTTTTTACAGTAGTTGGTCAGACGGTGCCGTGGGTGGAATGGTCTCACTTTCAGTAGCCCAAAACGTCCACTTCGGATGAAACCAGCGAAAACTCCGCGTGGGCTTCAGACCGTAACTCTGAATTGGTCCAGAGATCGACCACCGTCATCGCCATGGCCTTGGCACCAACGAGTACGCCCTCATCCCCCGACTCTGAGCCAGCGTAGTGAGCGAAATCTTCGGTGTGTATCGCTACCCCATCGGGAGCGACTTTGACCATAGGGTGAATCGACGGCAGTAGGTACGAGACATTGCCCATATCTGTTGAACCCATGACTGCACGGCCATCAGTTCGCGGATCACGAACTAAACGACCAAGAGAAGCCATGTTGTGAACAAAAGAATTCACGACTGCCATGTTGTCGCGGACGTCCGCGTAAGTGTGATCGTCCCAAGTTGACGTCATTGTGCAACCACAAGCACTCGTTGCTCCTTCGAGGCAGTTCATCACTCGCTGCTTCAAAGGTTGCAAAGTTGAAATCGTGCCTGAACGTACGTACCACGTTGCCCCGGCACGGCGAGGAACGATGTTGGGCTTCTCTCCACCTTCGGTAATGATTCCGTGAATGCGTTCGGTAGGGCGGATATGTTGACGCAGAGCCGCAATGTTCATGTACCCAAGAACAGCAGCATCAAGCGCATTTCGACCTTCCCAAGGAGCAGCTGCCGCGTGTGCTGCTTTGCCTTCGTACAACACATCGACGGTATGAATCGCAATGGAATCCATTTTGATGAGATCGGCATCGGCTGGGTGAATCATCATTGCTGCAACACCAGATGAAAAGGCTCCGTTGCGAGCCATCGCAATTTTTCCTCCGCCGCCTTCTTCGGCAGGAGTGCCAAGAATTCGTACTCGCCCACCAAGGTCGCGAGCGAGTGAAGCCGCGACTAGACCAGCGCCGAGACCAGCAGCAGCGATGACATTGTGCCCACAACCGTGTCCGATTCCGGGCAGCGCGTCATATTCCAACAACACCAATACTTCGGGTGCTCCAGGGTCGCCAACAACTGCCTCGAATGCAGTGTCAACACCGTACGCGTGCGGCGTGACGTCAAGTCCGTAATCAGCGAGGACTCGAGTTAAAAGATCATGGGCGTAATGCTCTTCATAATTCAGTTCAGGATGTGCATGAATATCGCGACTCACCGCGATGAGACGATCGGCCAGATTGTCTACTGCATTGATGATCTGCTGGTTGTACGAACTCATGTCAGAACCCTACATCCATAAAAATGCGTGATCGCTACGCACTTCAAGGCTCAGACTTTTTACTCTTCCGATTCGTTGTCCATCAATCCACACATTCTGACGCGCATGATCCTTCGCCAATCCGTCATTGATTTCAAACTCAAATTCTTTGATCGAACGAACGGAAATTGACGGATGAGGTAAGTGATTGCCGCTCTTGAGTCTTGATCGTGCCGACAATCTCTGACGCAGACTCATGGATGGATCAACCTGTGTGATCTCAACTCGACCATCATTTGGATGCCCTCGAGGTGCTACGTCCCAATGACCAAGGAACTGAGCATTGGCAATCACCGTCACCGGTCCGCGCAACCAACCACCGCGAATACTCGAACCACGCAATACAACATGAGCAGCGGCACATTTCGACAACTTGGTTCCGTCAAACAATTCACATTGAACATCGATGACATCAATCGGTAAACACTTTGCGAGTTCTCCGGGAATAGGGCGCTGCGTCTTTGCGCCAATAGTGCGCCACATATCGCCACCAGCCAATGTGAAATCACGATGACCACCAGATATTGCTTGCGCCAACTCGGCATCTGTCGCAACAACGACCAGATCGTCTGGAGTCACTTTGTCACTCCCCCATTCTTGACCGTTCTTAATCGCCATCTTCATCCACCGTCAGATTTCTCCGGGAACCGATGTCGAGGCTGCCACAACACCGCGCATTAACAAGTCAGCAGCAGCTTCAGCGTTTCGACGCGTTTGAGGCACTGGGGCCATCATCCCAATTTGTCTCAAGAGATCAATCAGTTGCTTCATGGTTCGCACAAAATCGCCGCCCGACAATTCTTCAGCCTCAACAACTTCGGCGAAACCTTCGCCAGCTGCCCACGCATAAGCAATAGCGATGTACGTCGGGTCAGGAGCACGGTGTTGATTCAATGAGGCTGCTTCTTCAGTGGCTTGCAACTCGCGACTTACTGATTCAATTCGTCGCCACTTCTTGCGCACTTCAGCTGATGGGAACCACGGAGCGGGTGGCGCTTCACTTGAGCGATGTTCGTAAACAAAAACCGACACCAAAGCGGCTAGAGCTGCGGGATCGAGATCATCGAGATAGCCGCGATCAAGACAATCTGCGACTAACAGATCACTCTCATGGAAAGTACGCGCCAAGACTTCACCTTTTTCAGTGAGCGACCAACCAGAAACATAATCCCAGTCCTGAAGAATGCGAAGAACTCGCTCAAACTTGCGCGCGACCGAATTGCCTTTGCCTCGTACTTGCTCGCGCAGCTGATCAACATCGCGCGACACTCGATCGGCTTGTGCTGCTGCCTTCAGACGGTCGCGTAAATCGGGATCATCTTCAACGGGATGAACTGCCTGTCGACCTGGCTCTGGAGAGCTCCATTCACTCGCCACTTCTCGCGCTTGATGCAAACGAGTGATGACCACCTTTTGAAACTCGGGTTGTGTTGGAGCGTAAGGCTCAGGGAGTTCAATCTGGCCAAGTGCTCGCGGCGGCTCGTGAAAGTCACGCGATGAAAGATTGAGAGAGGCCCGCTTTGCAGTGAGTACTGTCAGTTTGACTCCGCCTGAACGATTGGCGGTCGATAAAACAACTGCCCGACCAGGCGTCTTGCCTTTGTCGACATAGATGACCGATCCAGGCCTCAATCGAGCCATCGCGAATTCGATTGAGCTTTCACTGCGGATTCCTAATGTTCCCTCAAGTCGCGCCCGATAGTCGTGGATGTCTCCGAACGGACTTTCGGCAGCGAGACGAAGTTCGGACAGTTGCTCTAAGCGACGGTCAAGCCGAGTCTCAATCTTGACGACATCGCGGTCTGCTTGATACTGAGCAAACGAAAGATTCAGTAGGTGGCGGGCTTCTTCACTCGAATACGAACGAACCAAGTTGACTGCCATGTTGTAGGTCGGGCGAAATGACGAAGTCAATCGGAAAGTTCGCGAACTCGCGAGACCTGCAACTTGATCAAACGTCACGAAAGGATTCCATAACACCACCGCATGGCCCTTGTCATCAAGACCCCGGCGCCCAGCACGACCTGTCAACTGAGTGAATTCGCCGGCTGTTAAGAACTCGTGATGTTCTCCGGTAAATTTCGAAAGTTTTTCAATCACGACAGACCGCGCCGGCATATTGATTCCAACCGCCAATGTTTCAGTGGCGAAAACAATTTTGACGAGACCTTCAACAAAACAGGCTTCAACTGTCTCTTTAAACGGCGGAACCATACCCGCGTGATGGGCAGCGATTCCTGCTTCAAGTTGAGCAACGAACTGCGGGTAACCCAAGACATCAAGATCGTCGTCGTCAATGTCATCTAATCGGCTATCGATAATTTCCTTGATTCGCTTTCGCTCCTCAGGAGATGTCAAACGCAACCCTTGCTTTAAACACGACTGGGCTGCCTCATTACAGCCATTACGACTGAAAATAAAGAAAATGGATGGTAGTAGACCCTCTTCGTTGAGACGATCAACAACTTCAAGCCTGCTCGGTGTGTACAACGCTCGCCTGGGGCGGCCCTTCACAGGTCCGCGCCCACCTATTTTTCGGGTCTGATCTTCGAGACGGGCGGCTTCAGGGTTCGGCCGTCCAGAAACCAATGTTGGGAAAAGGTGCTCGCGCTGCGCCGTCTTGTCGCCCACCATGTACAAATTTTCGAGTTCGACGGGACGCTTCTCTTCAACTACGTATTTTGTTGGACCACGAACCGTGCTGACCCAATCGGCGACTTCGTTGGCGTTGCTCACCGTGGCCGACAGACACACCAATTTCACTTGACGCGGAAGATGGATAATCACTTCTTCCCAAACCGGGCCGCGAAACGTATCTTGAATGAAGTGCACCTCGTCGAGAACAACGACTGCTAAATCATCTAAGGCTCGCGAACGTGCATAAATCATGTTGCGCAGCACTTCGGTCGTCATCACAACAATGGGCGCATCACTATTGACCGCGTTGTCACCAGTCAGAAGACCAATCTTGTCCCGACCGTACAACTCAATCAGATCATTGAACTTCTGATTCGAAAGAGCCTTAATTGGAGCGGTGTAAAAAGCGCGTTTGCCATCGGCTAAAGCACACGAAATTCCGTATTCGGCGACAACGGTCTTTCCGCTCCCGGTCGGAGCAGCGACCAAAACAGATTCACCGGCATCAAGTACGTCCATGGCTTCGATCTGAAATCGATCGAGCGGGAAGTTGTAGTGGGCGATCAGCGCCTGCCGGTCAGTCCGCACGTTCACAGTCTGCCCCGTTTGTCACGCCGATGAGTGACTCAGGCGTCACTCGGACGATTTCTCGTTCCGAGGTGGCCAATCAGAATGGAAATGAAATAGAACAAAACCAACGGAC
>Ga0208852_1000046_pt1 | contig 29441 bp, 29 predicted proteins | sample LakMenEpi18Jun09_FD_150711 | JGI IMG/M metagenome (GOLD analysis project Ga0208852, IMG submission 150711) | Freshwater microbial communities from Lake Mendota, WI - 18JUN2009 deep hole epilimnion ns (SPAdes) | ecosystem: Environmental > Aquatic > Freshwater > Lake > Epilimnion/Euphotic zone ...
CCCGAGTGTTAACTTCATAACTACTGATGCCTCCGTTACCTATCTTAAATGTATAAGTACCTGCAACAAATAAATAATTAGATACATATATAACATCTCCTCCGCCACCACCACCTTTGCAATTCGCATATCTTGTGCCACCAGCTCCATCTGGTGAAGACCCTGCACCACCAGCTCCACCACCACCAACTAATAATATATCACATGAAACATTTGTATTAAATATTTTACTAATTGTACCTGATGTAAAATATTCATTGTAGCTTCCTATGCTGTAAGTAAGCAAAACATCTCCAGTTGTTAATCCTACACCCTTGAACCATCCTGATATTTGCAAATTTTGATAAGTGCTCAAATATATACTTGGTAATGATACTGTTTTATTTGCTCCACTCAATATAATTGCATCTTTACCATAATCATAATCTATATTAGGATTAGGATAGTTGCCATAATATTCAATTTCAATAGGATTAATATATTGATCCCCATAGTTTCTATTGCATACCATAACATAAAATCTGTATGGTGTTGTATTTCCTGTTATTGCAAACTCTCCATAAAATAAAGATGTGTAATTTGGTATGTCAGTCCTCTCATCAATCAAAACCAAACTTGCATGATTGATGTTATTCCAACAATTAGCATCACTTGAAGCATATAACCTAAGATTTCTTGGAACTCTGTTGCTTATCCCTCTTGGATATATCCTGTAGTTTTGTAATACAATGCTTTCACCTAAATCAATCATAATCCAATCCCCTGCATATGCAGTTCTACTTGTGTAGGCTATATTTCCTGTACTTGCATTATATTCAGCAGGACTTGCCCATCCATATGAACCTGATGTCAAATCATTGTCAAAAACTCTGTACCAGGTATGGGTTGCGTCAAGCCTTCTACTTCCTGTTATTCTGATACTTGTACCATCTGAGTATGTATAATTTTCACTTGTTGCAGGTTGCCTTGGAAATTTGATGATGTTTATGTATTGTAAAGTGTTATCATTCAGGTAGGTGTTAATCAAATCTACATCATTATCATATATTTTGATTTCATTTGAATATATCTGTACATTACTATAATTAATGTATTGCATTGAAACATTAGATGTCCATACATTATCATATGATGATAGATTTTTCAAACCATTATTAATGGTTGTCATAGAAAAACTCATTTGAAATTTAATAATATAGCATATAAAAATAATCAGCATATTTTCTCAGCATTTTAGAATATCTATCTCTTTTTTCAGTTCTTTTACACACTCTATCAAAATAGGTATCATTCTTTCATATGATACTGCTAAATAGTTGTTTCCAGATTTTGACACAACTTGTCCCGACATCAGGTTGCATGTATCAAATGCAGCTAAGCACACCAGTTCAGGAAATACTGTTTGCACATCTTGGGCACTTATTCCTACATACATTTTGTCTGCTAATAAATTACATGACAAAGCTAATTCATTCGGCAAGTATCGGAAACCAGAAATTTTTTCAATTTTACTTATAGGGTTTTCAATAGGTTCAAGAACATTTTTCAAACGAATATCAGAAGATGTCACAGTGCTTGTTGCAGTCAGGTTTCCACTCACATAGACTCCTGAAGAATAAACAGAAAGTCTTTCGCTTCCATTCAAGTACAATTTATTTATGTTATAAAATGCATTGTTGACATAGTCGTAATCAACCAATGCACTGTATGTTACTGTCGGTGTTGAAGCAGTTTTTATCTTGATTGTATTTCCTGATAATACAACATCTTTGTATGTCAAACTATCATCTAAAACATTACAAGACCAATATGTTATTTTGGAAGTATCAATATTACGATATCGTGATAAACTGTTCAAACTCGCTGGTGTCTGACTCATTTTTACATTATATATACATAATTAATTCATTCATAGTGTGTGATATAAGAAAAATAATCATTAGCAACCTGAAAAGTATTCAGCAATTATTATTCAAGGTGGTGTTGGAGAATTTTTTGACCCATCTGGGTGATATATAGGATATCATCATCATATTTCACAGGAATACAAACAAGGATTTTCTTATCGTTTTGATTGATGAGCATTCGGGTGTATTCAAATAAAGTATATAAAATGATGAACAAATGCAGAGTATATCAAAGTATATTCCCAAGATATTTGAGCTAATATACTGCATGTGTTTTACTTGAATATTTTTTTGGATTTGCGTTTGCCACCATCTTGTAATTTTGCAGGTTCTCTCATAAGCGATGAATAGAGTTGTTGCTCTTGTTGTGTGCTTGTTTGTGGTGATGGTTTTACTTGTAATACTCTTGGTGTTTGTATTCGATTTTTGATTGGTTGTGCTTCTATTGTGTTATATTTATATGTAGATAATGTATTAGATGAATCTGCGGATAATGTATTAGATGAATCTGCGGATAATTTAGAAGTTGTGTATGAACTTTGTGTAGACGACGGTTGCTGTGATTGTCTTGAATATGAATGTAATGAAGAAGAATGCGATACTGATGATGGTAAGTGCACAAGTTGTTGTTCTGATATATTACTGATAGATGTATTAATAATTGGATACATAACTGAGGAAGGTTGCTGTACTTCTGTTGCAGGTTTTTTTTCATTGATTTTATCATACAAAAATTTATCAGTATATTCATAATTTCGTATTGTATTTGCATCAATTTTGTTTAAAAAATTGCCATCTGTATGTTTTTTTTCATATTTACTATATAAATTAAATTGAAAAATGTATAGCGATATGATAAGTTTTGCACAGTATATGTACACATCGTTAGTATTGTTTATTTCATCTATAAGTTTGGTAATAATATAATATATTTCTCTAATATTTTTTACTTTTAATAGTTCATTTAAGAAGCTGTACTGACTTTTTGTATTATCTGAGGTCATATTCTTTAATATATCGTCATAATTACGCAATATTGTATTATTATCCTTTGTTTTGAGATTACGATATCTTGAATTATATCTCAGTTGTCTTAAAAATCCACCATTTTGTTGTATATGCTTTAACTGTAGTAAATGCAACTCATGACGATATATGTATATCAATGTCATATTTTTTCTAATATCATTTACGTTATTACCTTCAAAATCTTTGATTTTTTTATTAGAAATGTGTGTTTTATATATGGAGTTATCGTTATACAAAACACTCATAACTTTTTGTAGACATTTACTAATTTCGTATGCTGTCATTCGTATTTTTTTGATATCAGGTTGATTTTTAACAGATTAGTTATATATCTTATAATTCTCAATTATATATTGATGCATTTCTTTATCTTTATCTTTTTCTGACATTGCATTTGATACAGTTGATTGCATACTCATTTTGCTTCTAAATTATGTTCATAAATAAATATAACAGATGCCCGAAAAAAAATGAATAATGTAAAAAGATGTTATGTCATCATGCCTACAAATGATTTGACTAAAGAAAATGGTAGTTGTATTAAGAATCTTATGAATGATGATTACAAATATATATATGTATTGGAGATGAATTGTATGAAGCAATTACACAAGAACGCAATATAAAAGATTTATACGTTGATTATTTCAATTTTCAGAAGTCTGAAAATGAAAAACGTTGTATGAATATGCCACAAACTATATCAAGTGAATCTATTCTAAGTATCAAAATAATCACTTTACCAAAAACTTACAGTGAGTATCACATGTAATATTACACACTTGAAGATTTAAAATGGCACAAAAGTTTGATACCTATTAACAATCCATTTATATTATGTAGTAAAATTTTCTTTGAATAGTTATAGAGATGTCTGCAACGGAAAAAACCCTACAAAAGCTTGCATATAATGCATTACCACAAGATGTGAAAAAACAAATACTGTCAGATGCCAATAGAAAACAACATTCAGTAGTGGCATATCAGAGATCCAGTGCTATGTCAATAAATAGTGCGAGAATGCAAAGATGGATGTCATCTGCAAAAATACCAGTTAAAATACAAAAAATACTCATCCTACTAAATTATTTTACACAGACTGGGTTTTTTGATGCTATGCAAAAATTAAAAAAAATTCAATGGAATAAAGAATCTGTTTTCATAAGTTGGTCTGATTATTTTGATCATTTTATAGAAATGATAGGTGAAGAAAAAGAATATTCTATTCGTTATAATGATAGAAAAATGCATGAATTAGATAAGTGGCATTTTTTGATTGAAAAATGTTTTTATTTGCTTTGCTATAAGCGCATGAAACATGTTTTTAAGAAACATGATGAAGAATTTTCTCTAGGATATGGAACATTCAGTAAAGATTTTCTGAAAATGATTTCTAGTTTGGAAGAAACAGAATTATTACCTTTTATCATATATAAACAACTTGATATGAAATATGATAAGGAACATTTGATGTATTAACCATTTACTATATACTCATACACCAATATATATACACCAATATACATACACCAATATACATAGTGATATGATTATGGTAAGCAAATAAATATATGTTGAATCATAATCAAAAAATAGCACATTCATTGTATATTTCAAAGCAGATATTCTGTAATTTAATGCAAAAGATGCATATAAAGGATATAAGGTTCTTATATATTTTTCCACAATATTTTGTGGTTCTATGTTATAATCCATAGCAAAATTCTGGTCAAACAACATTGGAACCATGCAATAATTTTTAAAATCCATATAGGAAGCAATACAAACATCTATATGATATTCATCAATATATTTGTGATATTCTTGTAATAATTTACGCATAGCACGTCTACTATAACATAAACATTGTGTTAGATATGGATTATACTGCACTATATTCATGGTTTGTGCTCTGGCGCCAATAATAGATGACATTCTCCATTCTTTGTTATCCATTTTCATGCATCCATAACCAAAATAAAATATATCCCAATCATCAGTTGTGCGCATAAATTGAATGGCTTCTATAATTCTTTCTTCTGTAAATGCAGGAGTTGGTATAAAATCATCTTCAAATACTAAAACATTATTCAGACCACGTTCATAAGCACTCTTGATGATTTGAATATGAGAGTCAAAACATCCATAACGACCTCCATTGACATGCTTTTGGACAGTATAGAATCTTCCAGGTATATTCAAATGTTTGAAATAATACTGAGCTTGTTTTCTCCTGTCTTCAGATATATCCAGGTTGATGCAAACTATGTCTTCAAAAAACTCATACATAATTACTTTTTAATTATATAAAAATATATCCATAATATGTTTTTTTATTCTTTAGCATAAAAGTGAGTGAGAAAAAGTACATATACATCATTTATCATATACCTTGATACACCTTTGTAGAAATAACATTATAACATTGTATATGTACTTTTTCATAATTTGTAGTAAAAAATTGGAAGAGATGGAAAAAATGATTAGGTTCTTAATAAAGATTATACACAAAAGATATCACTATGATAAACAAACCCCTAATTTCGTGCTTTCTTGAAGCCTGGAACACTAAGGTTCAAAAGAACCACATAGTATCTGACGCTTTGTCAGATTTCACAGAAGAATACGTAAAAACAATGTTAGATGAATCACATTGCGATGAGATTATCCGTGAATTCAGTCTCAAAGCTCTCATAGAATTGATGTGTATTCTGGAGGAAGAGGAAACGGTTTATGAACAGTTGCTTGATTTCTCAAAATACAAAAAATCTTGGACAGAAGAAGCGCTAATCAGTTCAGTGCTTAATGCTTAATGAATGAAGCTGATATACAAAAAAAAGCCATTTTTGGCTTTTTACTACTTCTTCTAAGCTTGCCAAAATGTGGGCAACTCTAGTGCCAAGGTTTAAGTCCGAAAATCATAGGAAATTCAGCATCATTACGTAGAACATATTCAACATGTTGTTTTGTTATTCTTTTCTTCTTTTGGTCTCTACAACAATTTATTGCCAAATCTAAAATTTCACGAACAAGATATTCAAGAAGGTAGCTTAAATTTCTTTTACTTTGAGTTGAAACTTTTTTTTGTTTGAGTAATTTGTCAATAGACAAAAATGGTTTATTATGTCTAATGGAATTTTGTATTTCCCATTTTGCACCAGTTGCTATGTACTCTGGTAAAATTTTGTCAATATCTTCAACAATTCTTTCACCTATAGTGATTGAGTTTATTTTTGTAAGAAGAGAAGATAGTAATTGATTGATATAATCCTTTGCTTCAGTTGAATATTGGAAGTCTTTTGTTGGCAAAAGTTTTTTTGTATCCATATATTTATTCATATACTTTTTTATTTGCCACCAAGCACAAATAACTTTGGACACATGAAACTTTATGTTATTTATTTTTCTGCATTATCCATTCTTGGGCTATTTTCTTCATAAGTTCTTTAGGTGCTTCTAATGTGTTTTGTTGCCTATATACACTCATGCGCTCCTTCACAAATTTGTTGTATTCTGTAGGCTCGCGTTTCTTTCGTGTTTTTTTCAGACTCACTAATTGTTCTGCATCATGACATGTTTGAGTTGCCATATCAATCTTCTTTATAGGACATGTATGAGTTGTCATATCAATTTGCTCTATAGGACATGAATCAGAGTGTTTCTTGATGAAATCTTGTATCGTGCTGCGCATTATGTGGCACGAGATGAGTATATGTCTATTCACAATTCTTTTGGTCAAAGGGCTGGTAGCTCTTGTCTCAAACCATTTCTTTATGGCTATCTTTTCATATACATGACCATCTTCAAGTATTACAGGGTCAGTCATAAGCTCCATTGTTATGGGGCATAAATATTCGTTAGGTATGACCACACCTTTTGCTTGTAGTGTATCTGTTATAGATGGTTGCTGTGCAACATCATGACTACTTGAGATTGATGCTGCTGTGTTCAGACCACTTGCAACATTACGTATACGAGAAGCACTTGGAGCATGACTACTTGAGACTGATGCTGCTGTGTTCAGACCACTTGCAACATTACGTATACGAGAAGCACTTGGAATGCTATTGAGTGCTCGCGTATAGCGATTTATCTCGTGGTTGTATATACGATGCAGTTCAGTATCATCAGTTTGTGTCATGAGATTTCTAATTATTTGTAGCCTTTCGAAAGGTGCAACACTATCTATGTTCAGACTGTCACGGACTGCTCTAAGCATTTGTGCATATTCAGATGTTAAAAGCAAAGGCTGAGGCATTATGGTAGTTAAATAAGCACACAAATTATTGTCATTTTTTTGTATACATACCATATTTGCATGCAGTTGTTTTGCTAAAAACATTTGTATCAAATTTTTGCAATTTGTACAAAAAATGATAAGGACCTTAAACAAATTATTCACCATTCAACCAGAATGACTGCTGCTATGCAAATCTCCCAGACGACCGAAATTATCAACGAGTTTGTGCAACTCATTGAGAACGACAAGGAGTATGAACTGAAAGAGCTCAAACAAATGCTTGCCGACATCTACAAGACAAAGACTGTCAAGAAAAAGGTTCAAAAGACTGTCAGTATCCAACCTACTGCTGATTCCGAAGAAAGCGACGAAGAAAAACCAAAGAAGCGCGGAAGACCCGCTAAGGTGAACAACAAGCCTAAGCGCCCTGCATCCGCTTATAATAATTTCGTAAAGGAACGCATCATGCAGCTCAAAATTGAGCAAACAGGCAAGACTGAACCTCTGCCTGCCAAGGAACTCATGAAAGTAGCCGCTGGTGAATGGAAAACTCTCACCAAAGAGCAACAAGAATCTTACAAGTTATAAATGCAAAAAACAAAAAAAAGCCATTTTTTGGCACTAATTGTACCAATCATTTAGCAAGAATTGATTGATATATACATCTTCATTGTTGTAAATTTTTTGATAATAGAATATCCATAAAGATATATTTCCACTGTTGAATATGATATACTTACATTTAGCCATAATTATCACTATAGCCAAAAAGTATTTAGCATATAAATTATTGCTTCCATTGCTATAATTCAAGTAGTCAATTTGAGTATTATCATTCTTGATGATATGTCTAATTTCATCATACATTATAATACAGTTTGGTAATTTAGTTTTACAATAATCCAAAAAATCTGTCTCATCACTTTGAACCAAAAATTGTATGTTATTATCCTTATTGTATATATTTAATGCTCTTTGAATAAAATCATCATAATTTCCAGTTGGTGTTTCACTTATTTTATCATTTCCTCTGTAAAATATAACACACGTATTATTATATGATATATTATATTTTTCTGTAAAGATATCAACAAAATGTAGTATTTCATCGGTTGGTGTAAAGTATTTTTTTACAAATGGTATAACATTGTCAATGTTATTCAATTGAGTAAAAACCTTGAATTGTTCATCTACGCATTCATATGATATTATTTTTGTTTTATCAATAACAATATCGTGATTTGATGGTTTAAAAAAATCGTTTTTTGCATCACTTTGTTCATTTCCATGACTTTTGTATATTCTAAAACTATGTGTTGTATCTATATACAGAGGTTCTGTATGAAATTGATTCCAAAAATGTATAAGTTTATATAATAATACGGAACAACATGAATAAAATCCGCAACTATGACTACTTACAACCATATTATCATGAAAATCTACACTTTGATCATTACACAACAATTGCATATTCATAATTAATTGAAGTTTCCTTTATATGACAATAAAATGAAAAAGAGTATGTAATATAAGACTTAACTTCTTTGGTAAATAGGTAATCAAAATCATTTAAGGTTTAATTGATGATAATATATCATGTCCCTTATATCTTTAATAGATGATAGATTTACTGATAAAAATACTATACATTTTTACATAGATACATATGAAAAACTTTTTCAAAATAAAAAAAATGAATATGTCAATATTTTGGAAATTGGGATACTTGAAGGTGGAAGTATAAAGTTATGGCGAGACTATTTCGTTAATGGTAAAATTCATGCAGTAGATATCAATCTTACTCACCTCAAAAGTGATATACTGAATGACAAACAAATTACTATTTATGGTAAACACAATGCATATGAACATAATTTTATAAATGCACATCTTTCAGATATCAAATTTGATTATTTGATAGACGATGGTCCACATTCACTTGAATCTATGATTTTTTTCATTCAAAATTACACAAAACTTCTCACGGATGACGGTGTTCTTGTAATAGAAGATGTACAAGATTTCTCTTGGATTGAAAAACTTAAAGATGCAACACCAGAGGATTTGAAATCATACATCAAAGTTGTTGACGTGAGAAATGTCAAAAATAGATATGACGATTTGATGTTTATTATAGATAAAGGTGGATATCTTTAGAGTCATGTCTTGAGCATTTTGAAAATATCATCATAAATATAATCTATAGATGACTTCATATTTGTTATGTTAGATTTCAATGATGCAACAGACTTTAATGAATCATCTGCCAATTTTTTTAGTTCTTGTACTCTGCTAAAATATTCATTCAAACATGTATGAATATCATTTACGGGTTGTTTATTGGTATGCATGAAGAGCATTTTAACAAGATTTATTACATCATGTTCCAAATAAGACGTGTTATTCGTCGCATACCATATTACAGGTATATCATCTATAATTTCATAAAAAAGACTGCCTTTTTTGGGTATATTATTGCTTTTGATACTGACAAAAAAATATCCTATAAAACTATCATTTTGCTTCAAATTTTTGATATCATCTAAACTCTTTTTTACATCTGTTGCAGTTATGGTTTGTTTATTTTTACATTCAATAGCAACAAATTTATTACTTGGTGCAATTAAATGAATATCTGCAGTCTTGGATTGCGAACTGGCATCTTTGATTTCATACGAAATAAAATTAGCATGTAATATAGCTTTTACAAGATTTTCACCTTCCTCACCTTTATAGAAATTAGTAGATTGTACAACAGATAGTTTTGTATTCAGAGAGGTAATTTCAGATTTGAGCAAGGCTATCTCATCTTGCTTATAATTATTGAGTTGGTCTTTCATAAAGTCTGTATTCTTTTGCAGATATGTTTCAGTTATAGATAACAGTTTATGATTATATGTATCTAAATCATTACCCCGTTGCTGTTTCAACATGTCCAATGAATTAGTATATTCATCATGTAGACTCGTAGCCTTGGTATTATATTCTTGCTTTAAACATTCTATTTCTTCTTCGCATACTTTGTGCAAACTGTTAGAAACTATATAATGCCCTATAGATAATGCTTTCATTCTGTCTTCATTATTTGCATTTTCATACCATGACTTAATGTGCATAGGGCACGTGTCAAAAAACATGATTCATTTACATATATTATATATCATCACGCTCTTAAATAATTTTATACATAGTATAAATAATATAGATATCTTTTTTTATACAGATGGTACAAATTTGGCGTGTATATCATGTATTCAGCCACCTTACAACTGTATTACATCTGGTTGTCTGTGTGCATTTTTATTGATGGGTATCATTTGCATTTTTGCAACAGATGATGGTCTATAATGTGATTGTTCGTGTGGTTGATGTGTTTGTTCATGTATGTATTGTGATTGCTGACGAGGACGTTGATGATACACAATACCAGCATTAGAACTAAAATTAGGAGATCGTCCAATTGCTTTATTTGATACCACGTTTGAAGTTGATGCTTTATTTGATACCACGTTTGAAGTTGAGGAATGTGGTTTTTTGTTTTTTAAGTCATCTATATATTTGGCTAAAAGTTCTGAAAAATTGCTCAGATAGTTGTATAATAAAGCAAGTCTATTATGCAAGAAATAACAATAAGTATTTGTACTCTTATTACTTGCATCATGTTGTTTAGTTGTATCTTTTTGTTTGAAAATTTTGTTTATTAAAGATTGTTTATTTGTAATCAATGCTTGTTTTTTTTGTTCCAATTCATTGATTTGATTTTGCAATTCTGTTGTTGGATTATCCGATAATTCTATTCTCAATTCTGTTATTTTTATTTGAATATTGTATAATTCATTGATATGATGAAACTCATCACTTGTCATTTTGTCTTTGGTATAATTTTTCACAAAAGGTATTATAAAACTGTATATAACACTTGCACGTGAACGTAATGTGTATATTAATTTTATTTTTTTACGTTCAGGCACAACTTTAACATTTTCACCCAACCATTTGTTATGTCCATTTTTTTCTAAATCACAACCTATTTTTCTTAATTCATGCAGTGTATTGTTTATGATTTGGTTATGTATAGTACATTTTTTCAAAACATCCTCTAACATTTTACACGCAGAAGAATCTTGAACATATATACGTGGGTTAAGAAGTTCGTTATCAACCAATCTTAATAATTTATCAATAGAAGGTAATAATAAATCCAATATGGATTTTGATATATTTTGAAGTTTGTTTATATCAATTATGTAATTAGGTATCAGACCTCCTTTTTGAACAACACGTTTTTGAGGCGATTTTGTTTTACGTTTTTTGGTCATTTTGAGAGTGCCTTGACCCATACTTACAATATGAGAATAAAAAATAAACGCGTTTAATCAAGATTTAGACTTCAACATAACATACCAATGATGACCCACGTGGAATGATAGTATCACCTGGAATTTTTTCTGTATAATTACATGCAAGATATGCTGGAATAACAAGAATACGCTTACCGCCTCTTTGCATGGTCTGAATACCTTCGTTCAACCCTTTCATAAATTGCTGATTAGGTGTTACGCCAACACGTACAACAGAGTAATATGTTGGAATACCTTTGTACGTATTTGCCCATTTTTGACCTGATTCAAAAATATAACCTACCGTCTCAATTCTAACTGCATCTCCTTGATCTGGAAAAGGTCCTGAACCAAGTACAATATCTTTATACAATAATCCAGAATCTGTTTTTGTGTAATCATTGAGATTATTTACATTAAAAGGTCCATTATGCAGTGTCCATGCAATGTTATCATCTGCGTCTGCATACCCATTAGTAGGCATTCCAAAAGCAGCTGTTGCAAATCTGAGCATGTTTCTGCGATTCAACTCATACATTGTCATCGTTGGATGTATATGTTGTGTATTATACTGTCGTTGCTTTACTTGTCTGAAAAGATTATTTGCGCTACTTACACTGAATCCAAATGCATTGGCAACACAAACATTGGCAAGTACAAAAAACTTTATGACTGTATTCATGCAATATATACATAATATATTCTTAAATACTTTAATTATTTAATGCCTTGTTCAATATTGAAATTTTAATATTACACACATATAGAATAATGTCATCATATGCACAACCAACTGATAAAAAAATGACTATACTTGCTTATTGTCACTCAAAAAATCATTCTGATAAAGTGAAAAAAGATTTGAAGGTCCCTAAAAAATACCATTATGACACTAATGATATTCATGGGTCTCATGCTAATGATATTAAAATTGATTTATCCAGAAGAAATTATAATGTAGATGCACTACAGAACATATACAAAAAAACATATGATTGTATCTATATGATAAATTGTCCATCAGGCGTATATATTAGCAACAATAAACTAAATAGAATTCTGTTTATGAATATGTATCATATTCTAAAACCAGGTGGTCTATTGATAACAAGATTTTCTGATACTGCAATTTTGGAAATTTTTTCATTAGATGAAAACTATTCATTGAATAACTACATTGTAGATGAAAACCCATATGCTACAGTGAAAGAATTGGAAGAACATAATCAAAATGAGTTTGAATCTTATATGAATATTTTGAAAAGATTGCGAATAAATTTGAAAGAACAATTAATAAAACAAAAACTACCATTTACATTACTTGATGAAAGTGAAAACCAAAAATACATCAATGATAATTATGAACAATTCAGTAGTGTATCTGAATATTTGATATTTCAAAAAACAACTGTTGGTGTGAAACGTGATACATGTGATAGATTAGTATATTGGACACAATTTGAAAATACAAATATATGTTGGTTTATTTCTATTCTAGTCACATTATTTTATAGTCAATTCAGTAGAGAATTATTGCTTGGAAAAAAAGATAAATGGAAAACTTACTTGAGTAAAAAAGACTTCAAAAATTTGAAAGATTATGGGGAAGAATACAATTTTCAACATGTAGATGAGTTTCTTGATGATTGGGATAATATAAGAAGAAACCAAGGTTTAGATTTGATAGCAACTGTAAAGAGATTGTTCAAAGTCCAATTATTGAACGTTTTTAAACATGTTTTGGATTTCAAATATATTGAGACTGATAACCCAGAATCAGACCATACATTTTTCAAAAAATATAATACAATTTATGTCTTGAAATTATTGAATATTATAAATGAAAAACAATTTTTCTTGAATGATTTTTCTAATGGTTATTATAGTAAATATTATATTAAATCATTTGTTGAATTCTTGAACGTATCCTGCTTAATGTTAAGAGTATATAATATACAAAATGAATACATTGCTTGCTATGACATTTGTAATGATGTTATAATGAATGAAAACAAAGAAGATTATATCTATCATAATAAAGCATACATTGACCAAAAACTGGCAACTACACCTGATATATTAATTGTAAATTTAAGTGATAATTATGATATATATACAGAATTATTAAATGAAGGAATGGATTATTATATATTAGATGCTGAAAATAGCCATAATGTTCTTACATACAACGATGCAATTGTTTTCAATAAAACTAAGTATAATCTGGATGCAATCATTTTGCAAAATTATAATGATAATGATGTACCACATATTATAGCAGGCATACAATGTAGAGACACCAAATATATATATAATGGCACTGATAAGTATGAGCATCAATCAAGACGTGTGAAACATGAAATAGCATGTCCATTAACACTTTATGACTGGAATCAATTATCTACAGATGAGTTTTGTTTGAAGTATGGAAAATGCGGTATTACTAAAGCAAATCCAAGAAATCAATGCTTCTCATTTGGTCAAGGTAATAGGCTTTTGATATATGTAAAAGAATCAGAATCTATGCAATCTGTTCAAATGGATGATACATCAAAACATTACGTATCATTCAATAGCTATTTAGATAAAATAACACAAAAGAATACTGTTGATTCTCCTGAATTTAATAACGGAAAGAGAGCAAGATCAATGTCATATTCTAACAGCTCAAGTCAAGGACAAAACGAACAAAAAAAACAGAGAGATTATTCCCGAAATTGATGTATTATAATAGAATTGTAGATTTTTTATATTTTGCATCTTTTTCATAAGTGATGATAAAAACTGACAATTCTGTCAAGGTATATCTCATGAAATCTTCCAATATTATATGAATAGTACCATGCAACTATGTGAATAAATCAAGTAGTTTACTGAGTCATTCAGCTCCTTGCAATGAGGAAGAAAACCAACTAAATCCAAAAAGTGCCATTTAATTTTTTTGGTATTCAATACATTTGCATTAGGTATGATGGAAGATGAATAAAAAATGAATATCAACTGTAATCTAAACTAATTATCTTATCAAATATGACATTTGCTGGAAAGATAGATAAAAACCTTCTTACTGAGGTTATCAAACCTGCTCTCCAAAACTTTGAAGATATGTCATATGATGTCTCGCCTGCTAAAAAAACACTCGTTGAGTTTATATGCAAAAAATGTAAAACTGATTCTGTGTCTATGCCACCAACAAATATTGATAAATATTCTCTATCTGTAATACAACCAGATGGCTTCTGTATGGTGCAAAGAGATGATCGGCGAACCGAGTATCTCTTCAGTGCAACATCCGGAAAAGCTTATGTTGTTGAAAGTGTATCTTATATATTAGTATCGGATATATCCTATATGACATTTGACACATATTTGATGATTATGACAAACAGTATTGAAGGCAAACCACGACTAATAAAATAAAGCATAACTTAAATACCAAATGTGTGCCTGAATGTATATGTCAATATCAACAAAATATACTCAAGACAAATTCACTATCATGTTGCCAGATTTTTCCGACACACCGATATATTTTGGTATCTCCAGAGCAGCTATTCAAAAAAGTACATATACATTGATTTTGTAAAAGATATATTCAAAATGAAAATGTATGCTATAAACTTATGTATATGTACTTTTTTTGTATATAAAGAATAAAATATATACATCAACATGCTCGGCAAATATATATTATTGTTTTGTTTATCAGTGCAGACACTTTCGGCATATGTTACAACATCTTTGGCGCCATTTAATGAATGGCATTGTATTGATTTTATGAAAAATATTGATATGTCTAAACCACATGTATATAATATAGGGGCGCTACCATTGGTTTCATGGTTTGACGAAAAGAATAATCCTATGACAACTGTCAATGTATGTAAACATCTGGGTTCAAAATTGGACCATGGTAAAGTAAAAGATGGATGTTTAACATGTCCTTACCATGGTCTTGAACATGATGTTAAAGATACTTTTGGCAAATCTATCATCTTTCAAGACAAGTTATGGTGGTCATATGAACCAAAAACCAAAAATCCACCTGCTATACCATATTATAATAAGAAAATGTTCGCCACATCTGAAATAAAGATTGATATTGATGCCAATTTGATAGACTGTGTATACAATGCTATGGATCTAAATCACCCAGCATTTGTGCATAATAATGCATTTGGCTTTGGTAGTAATATCCCACCAAGTAATATCAAGACTATCAAATATAAGAATATAGACAAATTAGGATTGACTTTTGTATACAAGTCAAACAGTAATTTGATACATTTCAAAAGAGAACTGAGAAAATCACATAATTTCCATATTTATGAATACCCATATTTTACATGGTCTCGTGTATCACTTCCCACAAATGAACAATTGTTTGTCAATGTAAATATGTTACCACTTGCTGAAAACAAAACACGATGGTTGGTTACATTGAAACATAATTTTTGGACTACTTCTGTTGAAAAATATTTCATGAAATTTGCAGCATTGTGTATTCTATTACAAGATAAAATGCAATTATCAAAGCAGGCAAATGTTGATGAATTGAAAAAAATAATTATGCATCAAACCATATTTGACAATGAAGAACATATCATGGATATTAAGAATATTGTGGAAAAATATAAATATCCTGACCACAATAGTGTATTACAGCTTTATAAATATGACAAATATATTTCTAAATATCGCGATTCTTCATCATAAGCATAAAGATAAATAATACAATAACCAAAAACATAATTACCATAAATGCAATGATGATTGCATAAAATGTATCTTCTTTTTGTGTTTGTATATGACGACTCATATATAATGGTTTGATTGGTTTAATTACAGACGCAGGTACAGACGATGGTACAGATGCAGGTACAGATGATGGAACAGACGCAGGTACAGACGATGGTACAGACGATGGTACAGATGCAGGTACAGATGATGGTACAGATGATGGTACAGAAGCAGGTACAGATGCAGGTACAGAAGCAGGTGCAAATGCAGGAGCACTTGAAGAAGGTGATGGTGCAAATGTAGGAGCACTTGAAGAAGGTGATGGTGCAAATGTAGGAGCACTTGAAGAGGGTGTCGGTACAGGTGCAAATGCAGGAGCACTTGAAGAAGGTGACGGTACAGGTGTATATGAAGGCGAACCAGAAACAGTAGAAGAAGGTACTGGTGTATATGAAGGCGAACCAGAAACAGTAGAAGAAGGTACTGGTGTATATGAAGGCGAATCAGAAACAGTAGAATAAGGTGCTGGTGTATACGAAGGGGTACTAGAAGAAGGTACTGGTGTATACGAAGGGGTACTAGAAGAAGGTGCTGGTGTATACGAAGGGGAACTAGGAGAAGGTACTGGTGTATACGAAGGGGCACTAGGAGAAGGTACTGGTGTATACGAAGGTGATGAACTCATAATACTCTATATATTATTTAGATATATATTGAAAAAATAATATCTTAAAAATCTGCATCCAGAGTAAATTTACGTATAGTGGAGTGCTCTTGTTTGTTTCCTACATTTGCTTTGCTGTATTGTGAGACACGGCTTTCAAAGAAATTTGACTTTGTTTCTAATGATATTCTTTCCATAAATGGGAAAGGATTTTGAACATTCCATATCTTGTTATATTGTAATTGACTTAGCAATCTATCCGCAACAAATTCAATATAGACTGACATAAGCTGTTGATTCATACCTAACATGGAACATGGGATACTTTCTGTTATGAAATTTTTCTCCACTTCTACTGCTTCTCTCATAATTTCATGAACTGTTTCTTCCGACAATTTGTTTTGTAACATAGAAAATAGTAAAACAGCGAATTCTACATGCATACCTTCATCACGACTAATGAGTTCATTTGAAAATGAAAGTCCAGGCATTAACCCTCTTTCCTTCAACCAGAAAATACTGCAAAATGCACCACTAAAGAATACTCCTTCTACAATAGCAAATGCCAATAAACGCTGGGCAAATGACGACTCTTTGTCATTAATCCATCTAAAGCACCATTCTGCCTTCTTCTTAACACATGGAATATACTGAATTGCATTGAAAGCTTCATGCTTTTCTTGAGCATCCTTGAAATATGTATCAATCAAAAGTGAATATGTCTCCGAATGTATATTTTCAATTGTCATCTGGAAAGCATAAAAGAACTTTGCCTCTAATACTTGTACTTCGGTCATGAACCGTTCACCCAAATTAATGTTTACAATTGTATCACTTGAACTAAAAAAGGCAAGGATATGCTTTATAAATGTTTTTTCATTGTCATTCAATTTATTGAAATCATCTATATCTTTGCTCAAATCAATCTCCTCAACTGACCAAAAAGCACTCACAGCTTTCTTATACATATACCATATTTCATCATGTTTGATGGGAAAGATTGTGAGTCTATTGCTATCTTCAATGAGTAATGGCTCAGAGATTTCCATTGTTATATTATATATACAATATATTTTTATATGCTTGTTCGCTCAAGCAGAACATAATGTGCATGTATCTCCATTTTGTTCTATACAACGCATTTTCTTTCTGGCAAACTCTGGGTCAATTGTAAACTGTTGCGTTTTTGCCTTGGGTCTTGTACGCAAATAATAAGTTCCAGTTTTGAGACCTTTTGCATGTGCATAGAAATGCATACTTGATAACTTCTGGAAGTCAGGGTCTTCCATAAAAATGTTGAGACTTTGAGTTTGACAAATGTAAATTCCTCTATCAGCTGACATATCAATAATATGCTTTTGCTTGATTTCCCATACTGTCTTGTATAATTCTTTTAGATCATTTGGGATTTCACTAATATTCTGAACACTACCATTATCCAATAGAATCTGGTCTTTCATATCCTTGCTCCAAATTCCAAGCTTAATCAAATCGTGAATAAGATATTTATTAATGACAATAAATTCACCACTTAATGTCTTACGCTGGAAGATATTGTTTGTAAATGGTTCAAAACTCTCATTGAAACCCATAATCTGGGATGTTGATGCAGTTGGCATAGGTGACAGAAGCAAGCTATTACGCATCCCATGTTGCTTAATCTCTTCTCTCAATGCATTCCAATCATATCTTGATGATGCTTCCTGTTCCCATAAATCAAACTGGAATAAACCTTGAGCCATAGGACTTGTTTCAAATGATGTATATGCGCCTGCATACCTACTATGAATCATTTCCTTTTCAAATTCATTGACATAATTATCAAGTCTTTCCTCAGATTGAGAATCTAAAATATCTTTGATTACTTTAGCACGTTTCTTGGATAGTTCCATAGAAGCTTCTACTGCAGCATGATAGATAGTCTCAAATATATCTTGATTCATTTTCTTTGCTTCATCACTTTCAAAGGGATAACGCATCTGCACAAATACATCAGCTAATCCTTGTACACCAATTCCAATAGGGCGATGCTTCAAGTTGGATCTACGTGCTTTTTCTGTTGGGTAAAAGTTTTTATCAATGACTTTGTTCAGATTCTTTGTGATAGTCTTTGTTATATCATGTAGCATGTCAAAGTTAAATGTAGGCTTTGTATCAACAATTTCAATATAAGAAGGCAAGCATATTGAAGCCAGGTTGCATACACCTGTTTCTTCTGGAGATGAATGTATCAATACTTCTGCACACAGATTGCTTGATTTGATTGTCCCTAGATTCTTCTGATTACTTTTTCTGTTTGCAGCATCTTTATAGAGGATATAAGGAACTCCTTGTTCAATCTGAGCCTCCAAAATTTTAAACCATAATTCTTGCGCATTCATTTGTTTTGTGTATTTCCCTTCACTCTCATATTTTTCATAGAGAGTTTTGAAATCTTCACCATATACATCACTGAGCCCTTGAGATGTATTTGGACACATTAATGACCATTTCTTATTCTCTTTTACACGTTGCATAAAGAGATCTGATACCCACAAAGCCAAAAACAAATCACGGCATCTATCCTCTTCATTCCCGTGATTTTTCTTTAATTCAAGGAATGATTCCACGTCTGTATGCCACGGTTCCAGATACACAGCAATGCTCCCCAGACGCTTCCCTGCTTGGTCAATATATCTTGCAGTATTATTAAACACACGTAGCATAGGAATAATACCATTTGATGTTCCATTTGTTCCTTTAATATAACTGCCTTTACCACGTACTTGATGAATATGTATTCCAATACCACCTGCATATTTTGAAATTAATGCAAGTTCCTTGAGTGTATCATATATACCTGCTACACTATCTTCATTCACACTACATAAGAAACAGCTGCTCAATTGAGGCTTATTTGTTCCTGCGTTGAAAAGAGTTGGTGTTGCATGTGTAAAGTATTTTTTACTCATCAAGTCATAGGTTTGAAGTACCTCTTTGACATCATAACCATGAATACCAATAGCAACACGCATCCAAAGGTGCTGTGGTCTCTCAATAATCTTCTTATTTACACGCATAAGATATGCCCTCTCAAGTGTCTTGAAACCAAAATAGTCAAACAGATAGTCCCTTGAATAATCAATATAGGAATTTAGCTTTTCCTTGTTTTTCATAACAACATCATACATTTCATCTGACACAAGTGGTGGTGTATTATTATACAGTATCTGCACTGTCTCACTGAAAGAAGGCGATGTATTCTTATGATGGTTGGAGACAATAATTTTTGATGCTAAAATACTGTAATCCGGGTTTTCAACAGACAAACTACTACACATGTATGCAGCCAATTCATCAAGTTCTGTGGTTTTGACACCATCATAAATACGAACACATACTTTTTGTGCAATTTCAGACACATCTATATTCAAGTCATTTGAAAGAGTTTTAAGGCGCTTCAAAACTTTGTCAAAACTGACATCTTCATAGTCTCCGTTCCTCTTGATAACTCGCATATTGGTATGTATTATATAGTATATGTCTATTTTTTATATGCTGTATGTGTGGCTAAATTGAATAATATTTTTGTAATGTATACATGTTATCAAAACTATTACAAAGATGTGTTATGAACTTTTGCATTTTTATGAGTCTGGTTCAACAGAACCAGATGCTTCTTACTTTATTGTGTCAAATGCTAGAATCAGATGAACATACCCATGGCTCCATAATATTGATACCTTTTGATTCCATCAATTCGTAATACATATATAACTTATTTTTGAACAAGAAATGTTTGGGATTATGCTGATAATTATATACATCATCATGCCCATACATATCATCAAGTATTCTTTCCAACTCGTTAAGAATAGTCTCATCAATCTCTTTATGACACGGGTTGAACATACTATCGTGAATACTTTCTTTACATTCTGATAATAAGAATATTCGCAAATGCTCTGCATATCGGAATGACAAAGCTTGTCTTACCAATTCTGATTCTTTTTTCATGTATAACTCTATTCTCAAGGTATTATGTCTGTTCTTAGCACGTATCAGGTTTCTTATATTTCGTTGCAAACCCTTAAAGAAATTGTTGCATATATATGCTGTGCTTCTATGAACTATATTTTCATTTGTTTCTATCACTTCTTTACGAAATGTAATTACACCAACCGAAAAGAAAAATGAGACAAACTTATTTATTTTTATATAATCTAAAACTATGTTTCAGATAGTTTGTTAGATGTTCCTTTGTTATATTATGTTTAAGAATGTTTTTTATTACTGATTGTATATCATCATAAGTATTTGGACTTTCCTTTTTGATATAGTGTTTCAACTGACTAAAGAACTCTTCTATGGCATTTGTTTCTGGGTGGTAAGGAACACTATAAAGTAAATGATTACCACTTTCTTCTATGGTTTGCCTGACTATTTTTGACTTATGTATAACAGCATTATCCATTATTATAAGATGGTCTTTATATTTGTCTTTTATCACTTCATTATAAAAGTCTATAATATTTTGTGTTTTTACACCACCTTTCAAGTCTTTATAAAGAATATACCCAACTACTTTATTAGCACGTATAGCACATGGCATATTATACCTTTTGAAAGGATACTTATTAGTCTTATAAATTGCTCTTGTACCAGTCTTGCTTCTACCATAAGAAGAAGTCATATTGAGATATATAGATGTTTCATCTAAACAAATAGTCTTATCATATTTGTAATGAGAAAGTTTCTTATAAAAGTTTGATAATTCATCCTTCTCTTGACCTTCTTTCTTTTCAGGATAGTATTTATTCTTTAATCTTTTTCTTGTTATTTTGTTTTGATGTAAAATATTATATATAGTATGGTCTGATAATTTGATACTGAAATGTTTATCAACAAGTTTAGAAAGTTCCCATAATGTAATAGTTGGATGAAGTCTAACATTTTGTTTCACAAATAATGTTATTTCAGGAGTTATTTTAAGGTCTTTATTATTTCTTTTTTTCTTTCAATCTTACCTTCTTTTTGAAATCTGATTTTCCATTTTGATAAGGATTGATATTTACATTTGAATATTTTCTTACAAACATAACGCATAGGTTTATTGTTTTCTAAATAATACTTGACTGCTGTAAGCTTATAATCATCAGAATGTTGTTTCATTTCTTACTCTAATAAAGCATTTAAAACTTGATTGAATATATTATATAACATTATGAGTAAGAATATCAATATAGATATATCAGAACTTATAGCAGAAAATGATAGATTGAAGAAAGAAGTAATTGAATTAAAGGAACATTTAAAGAAATATACTTTTGGTGATAACCATAAAAGATATTATGAAAAAAATAAGGAAAAGGTAAAAGAAGGTGGTGCTAAATATCTACAAAAATTGAAAGAAGAAAATCCAGAGAAGTTGAGAGAATATTGGAGAAGAGCTTATCAAAATAGGAAACTGAAGTTGATGTCAGAACAGATGAAACAATCATAATTATTTTGATTTCCTATTTATATTGTTCATCTGTTCTGACCTTATTTTGTTCATTATATTTTGTATATTTTCCTCACACCTTTTATTATGTTCATATTCTGATGATGATTTTTTCCATGCTTCATAATATATATAACTGTCATCATATTTCAATATTTGATTAACTTCTTCATTATAGCATTTCTCTATAGATTGTGCTATTTTTCTTTTATTATATTCTATAACTCTTAATTTATTTTTTTCTTGTTCTTCTATATACTGTTTTTGTTCTTCAATAATTTTTCTGAAAAACACATCTTTTTTTCTATATGGATTTGCTATGAATAAATATTCATATTCTTCACAAAATTTTTTAATATCAATTAGCTCTATTTCATGTCCGTATATACTATCTGTTGCATTCAGATTAACTTTTATTAGTATATCTGTATCAGTATCTAAATATACTTCCGATTTAGACTCATCATAACAACCTACATCATTTTTAGTGCCTCTAAAACTGATATATATTTTACCACAATAATGTTTTATGTTATCAACATAATTTCCATTTAATCTATTTTCAACTGATAATATCCATATTACCTTTTGTGAATATTTTTCTCTTGTTTTTATAAATTCAGATTTTTGTTCTGAATATCTTATCATAATAGCCATATTTTCATATTTAATGTCTGCTAAATTATTATTAAACCAGTAATGTTTAATATATTGATCTTTAAATAATTTATGCCATTTTTCGTAAAATGTTTTATTAAATTCTATTATATTTTCTCGGTTAGGACATTTACTGAGTGCAGAATGACGAAAATAAGGTGTAATTTTTTTTGCATTTACAAATTCAATATCTTTATTACCACAATAACAACATATATATGTTAATCCTCTTTTATATGTATTTTTGTAATTTATGGATGTTGATCTTATAACTTCATTTGTATTTTTATCAAGAGCATAGAACATTATGATGATAAGCTTGTATATACACATATATATATCAATTTTTATATTTATATGATTGAAAAGTACATAAGAATTACATACTATAATTTACACAGAACTATGAAGAAAGCACCTGATAAATATAGGTGTATTAAAGTTCCCTTACACTCTATTCTACATAAAGATGATAATGCTATCAACATTTTCAATACTATTCAAGATGCTGTTTATAGGACTAATTACATTACAACTAAAACAAGTATATTGTTAAGACTATGGTGTCTTGAAAAGTATCATAATAATATTGATATACCTATCATAGATGAAAACACAATTAGAATGTGCATGAAGTCCTTACTATTACCATCAAGTGGTCCTAAACCAAAGAACAATAATCTTTTATTATTTAATGAGTTTAAGTCATTACATAATTTTGATTTGGAGAATGGTAAGCAATTGTCATCAATACTTGATTACTATGCTATTACAATTCTTACATCAATAGAAAATAACATTAAATTACACTTCTTTGATTATGTGAATAGGTTTATTAACTCATACTTCAAACATATAAATAAAGATAACCTAAATGATAAGGAGTTTAAGAAGCAGTTATTTAAAGAACTACATGCTGTTAAATCAGATATTTTGAATGGTACATTAAAGTCAGATGAAAAATATCATAATTGGTTAAAAGAATACAGATATAAAATTGTCCCAGAACAATATGATAAGTCATATCATTATGATGTTAAATGTCATCCTCAAAAGTATATCAAACATATGATATTTATGAATTGTGAGTTAGAAAAAATAGGAGGTAAAACGTATCAATTCTTTCCTTTACAATCTTCTATAATTCCTAACCATATTCAGATTGATACAAAAGCTGTTATTGAACTTTTGGTAGATAAAGATAAGAAAAAGTATATTGATAATGTTCTTCTCTATAAAGAAATATTATGGGATAAGTACTTTACCATAAATCCTAAAATAAAGGATTATCAATTTGATAATACCATTATAACAGATGGTTATGCCACTGCTTTAAGGTTTATTCATAAAGACTATATTGAAGGTGAATTATTGAAGAAAGAGAAGATGAAACAAGCAAGACAAAATGCTAAAAATAAAGATACTAATAAGACAACAAAATTTATTATAAAAGAAAATGATAATATAGTACCATCTAAAGAAGAAGTAATTATAGATTTTCCTTACATAGATGAGGTTGATAAGAATGAATTAGAAGGAAAACATCTTTTCATAGACCCAGGAAAGAGAACATTATTTACTATAATGGATGATGAAGGAATGTTCTTATCATATACAAATAAACAGAGAGTATCAGAAACGAAAAGATTAGTATATCAAAATAAACTTAAAAAGTATAAACACCATTTAGGTATTACAGAAACAGAAAATGAATTATCTTCTTACAATTCTAAAAGTTGCAATTTAGATGCCTACAAATCCTTTATTGAGAAAAAAATTAGTATAAATAAAGACCTGTATAAATTATATCAAGACAAGAAGTTTAGACAATATAAATGGTATGCTTTCATCAATAAAAAGAGAACAGAAGACAATATGTTAAACAAGATAGAAAATGCTTATGGTAAAGATAGCATTATCATAATAGGTGATTGGTGTATTGAAAAGCAAATGAAAAACTTTATTTCAACACCAAACATAGGACTAAAACGCAAACTAAAAGAAAGGTTCAATGTCTATAATATAGATGAATATAGGACATCTTGTCTCAATTATAAGACAGAAGAACCCTGTAATAATTTATACTTACCAGACAAGAAGAATAAAACACGAAAGATACATTCTATCCTAACATTTAAAATGGAAAACAATAGGTTAGGATGTATCAATCGTGATAAAAATGGTTGTAAAAATATTCAAAAGGTATTTGAATACTATATAAAAAATAATGAAAGACCTGAAAACTATAAAAGAGGTCAAACAATACAAAAACTACAAACCGCTCTTGAGCTGTCAAATTGTAGTTAGCAACTTTAATGTTGTCATTTACACTGATAGAGAAGAAAGAAACATAATTATTTATATAGTTTTGTCTCATTTTTCTTTTCGGTTGGTGTAAGATTATCTTGCATTCTCTTTGGTTTATATTCTGAAATGTTGTGTTATTATCAAAAACCAGTGCAAGTACAAGGCTGATGTCTATTGTCATCTTGAAGGTGGTTTCTTAACCACACAATCATTTTTTCATTATTTTTGACTACACCAGGAAAAAGTACATATACACTATATGTCTTAAGCCATATTAAACTTTTTAGAAAGTTGTAAAAAAACAATGTATATGTACTTTTTCTTATTCGGTGAAAATAATTTCATGCAATCGCTCAAGACCATATCCTTCTATTGGGTTCACAGAATATGATAGTATGTTAGCAATATTTCCATAAAACTCTCTTGGTTTTTTAAGGATTGTTTCACGACTTACCATGAATTGTGCACCAGTTCCAAACCTATATTGCTTACCTGTTGTGTTTTTACAACCATAAATCTTTTCATAAGTATCATTTAAATGTTGTGTAGCAAGGTATCCACACCCTTTCTCAAATGTAAATTTTGCAAAAACAGTGGAAAGATATAAGAAGCCTTCCTTCAAATCAGGTTTATACAGATAATGGTGGATGTCTTCAATGATTTTCTTTGTATGGTCAAATGGATAACCTTGAACAAATATGGTATAATCTGAGAGATTATCATAATTGTCATAAATATACTTATAATATGTATGACCTTCTCTGCCTACATTAGGAAGCTTGATAGGGTTGTATTCATTGATATCATCAGGACCCTTGTTGTATATAATGATATGTTGTGGACTGAAATGCTTGGTCCATGCAATATCCTCTTTATATCGTGCAACAATCACCTTAATATCGTTCATTGTTTTGATATACCATATCATGTATGTTTTTATATGTTTTCCATATCATCAATTTCATCGCTCAATTCTTTGATACATTCAATCAATAATGGTACCATACGTTGATAAGACACTGTTAAATAGTTTTCTCCAGATTTGCTAACAGTTTGTCCATTGTCCAATATTTCTCTGTCGCATGCTGCTAAAGAAACTACCTCTGGCAATATTTCATTTACATCTTGAGCACTTACGCCAACTTCAGGTTTATCTTTGTAATCTATACCTAATGATTTTGCCAAGTCATTTGGAACATATTTGAATGCATTAATTTTCATCAGCTTTTCAACAGGGTTGTCTATACCTGACACCACTGTCTTGAGTCGTTCATCAGAATAGAAAGACAATACGCCTCCTGTAGCTGCTATGTTTCCTTTGACATTTATACCAGTAGCATTTGTCTCAAGTTTTTTTGAGCCATTGAAATATAATGCATTCATGTTCTGGATAGTATTAGCAACTGTATCTTCATCAACAATAGAATAATACTCTGGTTTGTTATTGTAAATAATATCTTCAAGAGCTGGTGTCATTGGCTCTGTTATGATTCTGAAGTCTGATAAATACAAATCTCCCAGATTTGCTATAGAACCTAATTTATTTATATAGTACCCTGGGTACAATCCATCATTATTGTATGCAACAACACCAGATTGCAAAGCAGCTATTTCAGGTTCCGACAAAGGATAATGAAACATTCTGAAGTCTTGTATCCAGATAGGTGATGCATCATTTGTACTATCACTTGCAGCTTTGCCAAAATAATATGACAGACCTGTTGTACTAACATTAAGAAATGTATTATTATACAGCCCTGATGTAGTTGACGCATTCAAACCGTTTATAAATATTTTGAGAACCATAGTATCTTTGGAAACTGACCACAATGCAGTTAAATCAACAATATAAGTGGTATTAGCTACTATTGCGTATGTAGCTTGTGTGATAAAACCAACCTTGAATGTAAATGTTGTATTTGTTATAAAAACTCTGATGAGGTCCGTAGTATTATTCCCTATATACAGAATCTGTGAAGTAGATGTTATGTTGCTTGTCCTGAAGACAAAGTGCATGCTAAATCCATTAGTGCTGTGGAAAAGGTTCAGAAGAGACTGAATATATGATACATGTCCATTGAAAGATAGATAGGTATTGTCTGTTGTTAATGCTATGCTTCCATTCCATAAGTATGCATTTTGATACAAATAATTGTTTGTAGTATACCCTGTTGTTTTTGCAAGTGTTAACGGATTGTCTCTGTACAATATTGATACATCTGCTGCTGTTAGTACTTTATTATACACACGAACATCATCTATATAGCCTATGAACCCATTGGTTGTTAGTGCAGAATATCCAATTCTAAAATTGTTTCCAAAGGTAGGTGTAGAAGCAGAAGTGTTTGTAGCAGATAAAATACCGTTTACATATATATTTCTTGTTCCACCTGCTGACCAATTAAATGTTGCTACAATATGTGTCCATGTATTCAAATAAGTACTAGATGCCACCGTAGTTGTATCCAAGTCATTTCCACCAAATCCAAAACGAATCAAAGTGTTTGTTGTACTAACAATATTATAGAATGCTATGTGTAATATATTGTTAGTAGCATTGGCAGTACCGTGTGATATAATATATCTATATGTATTGGCAGTTAAATCAGTTGGTCTGACCCAAACACTTATTGAGAAGGAATTGTTAATTGTTATAGCTGTTGTACTTAGATTAAAAGTGCTTGTAAGAGCAGAACTATATACACTACCATTTCCTCGTGCAAATAATACAGGTTCAGCTTGCATTCCTCCACCATTTGTAAGTGTTCTACTATTTCCTGAACTATCTGCAGTAATATTGTTATTATCAAATGTATACCAAGCAAGCATATCGCCACCATTATATATAACTTTGATCTCATTTTCAGAAAGTGCTCTATTCCAAAATCTCACATCATCAACATTTGCATTTTTCAAATAGTTTGAATTGGTTGTATCTTGATTTCTACCAATATACAAATTACTGTTAATACCAGAATAGTAAAAACCAGTAGATGTATGCATATTTACACCATCTATATAAACATTTAGAATTTGAGAACTGCTACTCAAATATGTAATACTAAACGCAACATGTTTCCAAGTATTATTTACAAAATTATTAAAACCATAATTCAATGCTATGCTTGAACTGGTGTTGTTAAATAATAATATGTACATATATACTGAATTCAAATTATGTATGCCAAATTTAAAACCTCCAAATGGAGCTGTTGTAAGACCAGAACAACTTAAAATATCCTGGTATGCATTGTTTGTATTTACCTTTACCCAAAGAGCATATGTGAAAGATGAATTAGGGGCAAATATACTTGTGCTCGAAGACATTAAATATTGAGTTGTGTTTGTTGATGAGAAAAATATGGAAGAATTTCCAATTTTATAATTAGTAGTATCAATAGTAACATTATAATTTGTTAAATTATTTCCTTGTCCAGAAGTATCTAAACCTAAATTAGTATTGCTTTCAAAAGTATATAGTCCCAACAAATTAGTTGTTTGTGCACTTAGTGTGTTTATAGTTAGTGCCATATTGGGACCATTATACAGTATTGAAACCTCGTCTTGTGATAAGACTCTGTTATATATTCTGAAGTCATCTATATTACCTATAGGATAATCATTAGTACTCCATACCCCACGTCCCAAGTACAATCTGGTCCATGTTGTATTGGGAACAAGCTGAGTTTTAACAGGATTGATGTATACACCATTTATATAGAAACTCCATACCCCTGTTGTTGATACTGTCCATAGGTAATGACACCAAGAATTTGCTGTATATGCTGTTGGAATATCGTAAAACACATTTGTAGAAGTATTGATTATAATTTGGCTCCTTATTATATTGACAGGTTCTAACCAAGCTCTAAATATATTTGTTCCTATAGTTCCAACAGCTCCATCACCAAATGAGAACAAATTATATGAGGTACCTGCGGGAGTTGCACTATATCTGAACCAAAATGATATGGATATGCCATTGTTATACCATATATTGTAAGGATTAAGAGATAATGGAATAGAAACATATTGTGAGCTACTGTTATTAAAACTTATACTACCTGTCCCG
>Ga0208852_1000047_pt1 | contig 28970 bp, 28 predicted proteins | sample LakMenEpi18Jun09_FD_150711 | JGI IMG/M metagenome (GOLD analysis project Ga0208852, IMG submission 150711) | Freshwater microbial communities from Lake Mendota, WI - 18JUN2009 deep hole epilimnion ns (SPAdes) | ecosystem: Environmental > Aquatic > Freshwater > Lake > Epilimnion/Euphotic zone ...
TGGGGGCGAACCAACGTAGCCTCCGTGCCCGCACTCTCCACCTCGAAGGCGTCGCGGCCACGCGAGCGCAGCAGCGCCTCGGCAATCTGTGACCGCGCACTGTTGTGCGTGCAGAGGAAGAGGACGCGTGTGCTGCTCATGGCTCCATTCTAGCGATGCAGATTACCGCCCGATTACCAGCGCGCTATCCTCGTGGGCATGAAGCGTCTGCGGCGGCTGTCAACCGTACTCCTCGTTGTGCTGGCAGGCCTCACCACCCTCCCCTACCTCGTCGATGTGCCGAAGGGTGCCGATGTGGACCCCGCGACGCTCCTCGCAGTTGCCGCCGCCCCAGGCGCGCGCATCATCACCGCGGATGGGGTGCAAAGTGTTGTCGCCGAGGCGGGTGATCCGCAGGATCCTGCCCTGCTGCTCATTCACGGCTTTGGCGGGAGCACCTTCGGCTATCGCGATGTGATGGCGCCACTCGCCGCACGCGGGTGGCATGTGATTGCCATTGATCTTCCGGGGTTCGGCCTCTCCGAGAAGTCGTGGGGGCGCGACTATAGCCATAAGGCGCAGGCCACCTTCGCCCTAGCGGTTCTCGACCAGCTGAAGGTTGATCGCGCCGTGGTACTCGGCCACAGCATGGGCGGCAACGTCATTAGCTGGATGCTCGCCCTCGCACCAGAGCGCGTTGCTGGTCTCGCCTACATCGATGCCGCTGTCGCACAGCCGAAGAGTGGTGTCAGCAGCTCGCCGTCATTTGCGAGTGTGTTGCTCAATGTGCCACCAGTCCGGCGGATCGCGCGCATCGCGATTCGGAGCGCCTTCTCCCGCGAGACGTTCGCCGAACTCCTCTCATCGGCCTTCGCTGTCAAGAGTGTGGTGAACCGATATGGGCTGGTCGATGGCTACGCCGCTTCATCGCTGCTGCGCGATTGGGATCTCGCACTCCTCGGCATCATTCGCGACGGTGCCAAGAACGCACTCCCTGACTCGCTCGCCAATCTCAGCGCGGCGGCGGGCACGCCGCCAACGTTGATCCTCTGGGGTAACGACGACAGCTGGGTTCCGCTATCAAGCGGTGAGGTGCTCCGCGCAGACCTGCCAGGTGCGGCGTGGGTCGTACTGCCAGGGATCGGCCATGTGCCATTTGAAGAGGATGCGCCAGCGTTCATTGACGCGGTCGGCGGGTGGCTCGACACGCTGCGCTGAGCGCAGAACTGCACTGGAAGTGTTGGCTGGCGCGCTAGGATTCGAACCTAGGATCCCCTGCTCCAGAGGCAGGTGCCTTACCGCTTGGCCACGCGCCAACGGTGCCGATCGTACCCCAGCGGCGCGCCACCGTCAGCCGCCGCACGCATAAAGAGGCAAGATAAGCGGCATGGCTACCGCTAAACGATCAGCAACCACGCCGCCCGCTCCAACGTCGGCAGGCATCTTTAGCGAGGCGCAGCGCCGCACCCTCGCCGCCTTAGCAGAGGGATTCGTCGCTGGTGGTGGCGCTGCACGTGCCGCCGCCGCGGAGACAGCGATCGCCAAGGTTGTCGACCCCGCCCTCCACGGCCAGCTGCGGCTGGTCCTCAACCTTCTGGATACAAGGATTGGCAGCCTGCTCATTGGCGGACGCCTGGCGCGGTTCGGCACCCTGAAAGCGACGCAGCGCGACGAGTTCTTGCGCCGCTGGGTGCAACATCCCGTGCCGATGCTCCGCAGCGGCGCCGCCGTCTTCCGTAAGCTCCTCTCGTTCATTGCCTACTCGGATGCCGATGAGCCGGCCGATGCACTCGTGCGGACCCGCCTCAGCGGCCTCGGCTACAACCCAACACCAAACGCAACCACGGCCAACGTCACAAAGATCACCGCCTTTGACCCAGGCTCTGCAGAGCGGATCGCAGTTGACGTTTTGGTGATCGGCTCTGGAGCTGGCGGTGGAAGCATTGCGCGCGACCTCTCCGCCGCAGGTCGCGAAGTGCTCGTCATTGAGGCGGGTGACCTCTATACCGAGGAGACCTTCCCAACAAAGGAGCGTGACGCCTACGAGCGCCTCTATCTCGACTCAGGCTTCACCGCTACCGCCGATGCACATATCGCGATCCTTGCGGGCGGCACCGTTGGTGGCGGAACCACGGTGAACTGGATGACGGCGATTCCTATTCCTGAGCCGGTGCGTGAGGAGTGGGAGGGTGAACATGGCGTCACCGGTGCCAGCGGACGCGAGTTCGCCGGCGACCTCACCGCTGTACTGAAGGAGATCGGCGCAAAGGACTCTCAAGACGTGCCGCTGAAAGACGAGGCGATCATCCGCGGCGCAGAGAAGCTCGGCTGGAGTAGTGAGCGCATTCAGATGAACCGCGCCGAGTGCAGCGACTGTGGAACCTGCCCATTCGGCTGCAAGGTCGGGTCAAAGCAGTCCTCGCTTCGGCTCCACTTGGCGCAGGCGGTTGCCAACGGCGCGCGCATCTTGCCCGACTGCAAGGCGGAGCGACTCGTGTTTGAGAACGGCGCAGCAACCGGAGCGATTACCACTCTCGGCACGCGCGCAGGTACACCTCGAACGCTGGAGATTGTCGCCAAGACGGTCGTCGTCTCAGGTGGCGCGCTTCGCACGCCGGTTCTCCTGCAGCGCAGCGGGCTTACGCATCCCGCTATCGGCAAGAATCTTCGACTCCATCCGGTCAGCCTGGTTGCCGGTGTCTTCGATGAGCCGGTCGAGATGTGGCGCGGCACAATGCAAGCGGCGAAGAGCTCACGCTTTATTGATCCCGATGAGGAGCGCAACGGCTACATCATCGAGAGTGCCCCTGGCCACCCTGGCCTGCTCGCCCTCGGCATTCCGTGGAGTTCTCGTGCAGAGCATGAGCGCCTTATGAAGCTGGGCCGCTTCATCGCACCCTTCTTGGCGATCGTGAAGGACGATGCTGGCGGCACCGTAACCGCGAGCCGTGCCGGCTTTGCCGAGATCAACTACCGCACCACGCCACGAGATGAGCGCGGACTGCGTCACGCGCTGCGATCAATGTCCCGCATCGCCGAAGCCGCTGGAGCGAGCGAGATCATCGCCGCCGGATCGCCGCCCATGAGCTGGCGTCGAAGAGAGGGTACCGAAGCGCTCGAGGTCTACCTGCGCCGGCTGCACCGCTTCGACTTCGCCCCTAACCGCGGAACCGTCTTCTCTGCGCACCAGATGGGCACAGCACGAATGGGCTCCGACGCGCGGGATCACGTTTGTGACCCGTGGGGCCGCGTTCGCTCTACGTCGCGACCGCGCCAAAGTGATCCGCATAGTGGGCTAATCAAGAACCTCTACATTGCCGACGGTTCGCTCTTCCCAACCGCACTCGGCGTGAATCCGATGGTCACGATCTTGGCCGTCGCGAAGCGCGTCTCGCGTGCGATCATCGCCGACACGCGCGCCTAGGCGCTATCAAGGAGTTGGAGCGGGAGACGAGGCTCGAACTCGCGACATCTTGCTTGGAAGGCAAGTGCTCTACCAACTGAGCTACTCCCGCGCGAAAGACACAATAGCAAGGAGGCGGCATGCAGGGTTACGGTGAGCGTGAAGGGGTCTGGATTGGGCTCCTCATCGGCGGTGTCGCGCTTGGGCTTCTGCTCGCCCTCCTGTTGACCGCCGTTAGCCTCGCCGACTGTGATCAGCGCTACGGCGCAATTGAACGTTGGAACGCTGACCCCGGCCCACGCTACCAAGATGTCTACCCAGCGGAGTTCGCGGCGTGGGTGCGGGAGTGTCGCGACTAGGCCTCGCTGACCGCCTCCAGCGGCTTCGCACGGCGCAAGGCACGCAGGCGGTTGATTCGATCAACGAGTGGTGGGTGTGTAGCTAGGAAGCCGGCCGACCGCTCTTCAAAGTGCTTCACCGGATTAATGATGTACATGTGCGCGGTGGCCTTGGTCGCGACCTCAAGGACCTCCTTATCGCCGGCCAACTTCGCCAACGCACGCTCAAGCCCAGCAGGGTTGCGCGTGAGCTCCACCCCCGACGCGTCAGCCAGGTATTCGCGCTGACGCGAGACGGCGAGCTGCACCAGCCGTGCAGCGATCGGCGCCAGGATGGCGAGCACGATCGTAAGGATGAAAAAGATCACCTGGATCGCACCGCCCCCGTTGCGATCGTTATCGCGCTGACGTCCACCACCCCAGAACGCCCAGCGCATCACCAGGTCACTTAACAGCGCGAGTGATCCCACTAGGGCGGCCACGAGTAGCCCGTAGCGAATATCGAAGTTGCGCACGTGCGAGAGCTCGTGGGCGACCACGCCGCTCATCTCTTCACGGTCGAGGGTGCGCATGAGCCCTTCGGTGACGGCGATGCTGGCGTGCTCTGGATCGCGCCCCGTGGCGAATGCGTTCAGTGCCGTGTCTTCAATCGTGTACACCTTCGGCTTCGGCATGTTCGCGGCGAGACAAAGCTCGTTCACGATGTTGTCGAGTTCGCGCTCCTCTCGGCCGGCTGAGGGGTCAAGCTCTTTGGCACCCGCCGCGGCAAGGACCGCCTTGTCACCGCTGAAATATGCGCCGAGCGTCAAGAAGAAGCCCAGCACGAATGCGCCGAGGGCAAAGGGGATGCCGCCATCGACGCTGCCACTCAACGCGATCCCTGCACTCGCCCCGAAGGCGGCGAGGATCGCCACCACAATCAGGACAAGGACGAGCGACTTCCGTCGATTCTCGGCCGCAAGGTCGTAGAAGGTAGCCATCGCGTCGACCGGTGCCGACTAGGAGAGGTTGACCTTCGGAACGGCCTCCTCGGAGTCAGGGGCGTCAAAGAAGTCGCGCTTGATGAATCCGAACGCGCTCGCAAAGAGCAGGCCTGGGAAGGTCTGCACTGCGTTGTTGTATGAGAGGACCGTTGCGTTGTAGTGCTGTCGGCTGAAGCCGATCTGATTCTCGGTTGAGGTCAACTGCTCCTGCAACTGAATCACATTCTCATTCGACTTCAAGGTTGGGTACGCCTCGACGTTGGCGAAGAGGGTGCGCAGCGAACTGGTCAGCATGTTCTCAGCCTTCGCCTGTGCCGCAGTGTCGCCAGAGGTGCCGGCGTTGACGGCAGCAGCGCGAGCCTTCGTAACGCCTTCAAGGACGCCCTTCTCAAAGCCCATCTGCCCCTTAACGGCATCAACAAGGTTTGGAATCAAGTCATAGCGGCGCTTGAGCTGCACCTGGATCTGGCCCAGTGCCTCATCAACACGGTTGCGCCCATTCACGAGTCCGTTAAAGGCAGAAATCGCTACGAGTGCGAGTACACCAACGATCACCAGAACCGGTAGTAGTCCTTCCATGGCATCCCCCTTTACTTCACGTGTGGCGGCAGGTGTCGCCTCTTCTCAGTATACGACCCTGGCCCGCACGAAACCCGGGTCGTTTGACGACCCCCCGGGGGGGAGGCGTAGGCTGGCTACAGCAACTGGGTTGAGGCCTCGGAGGTCTCCCCTGGTGCGGGTGCAGCCCGGCTTCCTGGGCCCCCGCGTGAAAGGCACTGAACGATGAACGTTCTGTTGGTTGGAACCGGCACGGTCGGCGAGGCAATCGCCCACCTCATTAAAGGAAAGAAGTGGCTCGGCACCCTCACCCTTGCGGACTACTCGCTTGACCGTGCGCGCACGGTTGCCGATGCGGTCGGTGCTGGGTACAAGGTTGCCCAGGTTGACGCAGGGAACGCTGCACAACTAAAGGAGCTCATTGCCAGCTCCAAGGCGGATCTCGTCTTGAACGCCGTAGATCCGCGATTCGTCCCGGCGGTCTTTGACGCCGCCCTTGAAGCGGGCGTGCACTACATCGACATGGCCACAAGCCTCTCGATCCCCGACGCCGCGAATCCGTACACCGTTCCAGGGCTGATGCTCGGCGCATACCAGGAGGAGCGCAAGAAGCTCTGGGAAGACCGTGGCAAGTTGGCCCTTATCGGCATGGGCATGGATCCAGGCCTCTCCAACATCTTTGCCGCCTACGCCAAGAAGTGGACCTTTGACGACATCTCAGCGGTGCATGTGCGCGACGGTGGTGACCTGCGCATTGAGGGCTACCCGTTTGCGACGGTCTTCAGCCTCTGGACCGTAATTGAAGAGTGCCTTAACCCGCCGATCGTTTGGCGCAACGGCAAGATCGAGGTTCGCGAGCCGTTTAGCGAGCCCGAAGACTTCGTCTTCCCTGAGGGTGTTGGCCCGGTCATGTGTGTGAACGTTGAGCATGAAGAGGTCATTCAGCTGCCGCGCAGCATGAAGGCCGACGTAATCACCTTTAAGTACGCGCTCGGCGCCGACTTCATTGAGACGCTGCAGCTGCTGCACCGTCTGGGACTCGACGGCAAAGACCCGATCAACGTAAAGGGGATCAAGGTAGCGCCGCGCGACGTGATCGCCGCCCTCTCGCCTGACCCATCAACGCTCGGCAAGAGCATGATCGGTCGCGCGATTGTTGGAACACTCGTCAGTGGCACGAAGGATGGTCGCCCGCGCGAAACGTTCCACTATCAAGTGTGTGACGCAGCAGAGACGATGGGTCGCTACAACCTGCAGCCTGTTGCCTGGCAGACCGGCGTAATGCCCATCATGGCGATGGAGCTGATCGCCGAAGGTGTTTGGGGTGGTGCCGGGGTCAAGTCGCCGGACATGATGGATCCAGATCCATTCCTCGACATCTGCGAGGACTACGACGTGACGGTCAAGCTGGAGCATCGCCTCCCTGGCCGCTCAATCCTGCCCGCAACGGAGCAGCCTCCTGTTGGCGCCAAGTCGGTCACGGTCAAGGGCTCGTCGAGCCCAACCGATACGGCCTACTCCGCCGCAGCGACGGCAGCGCTCTCGGCACCCGTCTCGTACCCAGAAACCGAAGCCGAGCGACAGGGGCGCGGCGGGCGCTAGAATCCCCCCGTGCCACGAGCCGCCGTACGGCGAAGTGGCCAAGTGGGGGGAGGATCAGAACCGATGAAGAGCTCCGTCGCGCTGCGCACGCTACCGACACCTGATTCGTTCCGCGTTCCGCCACGACTTGAGGGGCTCCGCCGCGTCTCGTACAACCTCTGGTGGTCGTGGCACCCCGAGGCTCGCGCGCTCTTCCGCCGCATTCATCCAGGGCGCTGGATTGCGACGCGCAATCCCGTCGCGATCTGCTCTGGCCCAATTGACTGGGAGCCGCTCCTTGAGGATCCAAAGTTCCTGACCCAGGTTGACGAGGTCGTTGCTGCGTTCGACAACTACATGGCTGGCGGAAGCGACCACTGGTTCCCCCGCACGCACGGCGCAGATCTCACGAACCCGATTGCCTACTTCTGTGCCGAGTTCGGATGGCACGAGAGCCTCACCCTCTACTCTGGTGGTCTCGGCATCTTGGCCGGCGACCATATGAAGGCCGCCTCAGATATGGCCCTCCCGCTCGTTGGCGTTGGACTCCTCTACCGGCGCGGATATTTCCGCCAGACCATTGATGCCGATGGGCATCAAGAGCATGCCTACCCTGAGATTGATCTCTCGTTGCTGCCCCTCGCGCGCGCCGCTGGCGTAAACGGTGAGCAGCTCGTTGTCTCGATCCCGCTCGGTGATCGACGTGTCTCGGCGGCGGTATGGGTTGCACAGATTGGTCGCGTTCCCGTACTCCTCCTCGACACCGACATCCCTGCCAACAGTGAGGCCGATCGCCCGATCACCCACATCTTGTACGTGCGTGGCCGCGAGATGCGCCTACATCAAGAGATGGTGCTCGGCGTTGGCGGCATCCGCGCCCTGCGCGCACTCGGCGTTGATCCATCGGTCTACCACCTGAACGAAGGCCACTCGGCTCTGAACCTTGTGGAGCGCACGCGTGAGTTCGTTGCCGCGGGCGAAACGCTTGAGAGCGCGCTCGAGCACGTCAAGCGCCACACGGTCTTTACGATTCACACCCCCGTCTCAGCCGGCAATGAGAAGTTCGGCGTTGACCTGGTGAAGCGTGTCGTTGGCCCTCTCTGTGATGGCACCGGTGAAGCCGACGCTGGTGGCGTGCCGCTGCAGCGCATGCTGGATCTCGCCGTTGGTGCCGAAGGGGACCTTGGTGCCTTCGACATGACCGCCCTCTCACTGCGACTGAGCGTTGGGGCGAACGCTGTGAGCAAGCTGCATGCCGAGACAGCGAATGCGACCTGGTCGCCAGTCATCACTAACAAGATCCTTGGCATCACCAATGGTGTCCATATGCCGACGTGGGCAGGTCGCGAAACGCGCGCTGTCTATGAGCAGTTCCTGAACGCCGATCTTGATCGACTCGATACCGACGGTCCAGAGGCGGCAGGATTCTGGGAGCGCCTCGGCAGCGTCGATTCACGCGCCTGGTGGGACGCACACGCGCGACAGAAAGATGCGCTCGGTGAATTCTTGCGCGACTCCATCCGCCGACAGCTCGGGCGACACGGTGAGGCACCCGGCGCCCTTCGCGAGGCGGATCACTTCTTCGACCCAAACGTTCTGACGATTGGCTTTGCGCGTCGCTTCGCCACCTATAAGCGTGCCAACCTTCTCTTCACCGACCTTGAGCGCCTCACCCGCATTTTGAGCAACAGTGATCGACCGGTACAGATCGTCTTCGCTGGAAAGGCACACCCAGCCGACCGCGCTGGCCAAGAGGTCATTCGCGACATCTGGGAGAAGAGCCGCACCGACGCCTTCCGCGGGCGCATCTTCGTCATGGAGGATTACGACATGCGCACGGCGCGATATCTCGTTGCTGGCTGCGATGTATGGCTCAACACGCCGCGACGACCACTGGAGGCATCGGGCACCTCAGGGATGAAGGCCTCAGCAAATGGCGCCGTGAACGTCTCGATTCTTGACGGGTGGTGGGATGAGGGGTACACGGGCACTAACGGATTTGCGATTGGCGACACCTCCATCAACCCAGATGACGCAGCGCAGGATGCGGCTGATGCGGAGAGCCTCTATCGCATCCTTGAGAACGAAGTGGTGCCGCGCTACTACGATCGTGGCGCCGATGGCCTCCCTGCCGCCTGGCTCGACCTGGCGCGTGCCTCAATCGGCAGCACGCTGTGGCGCTTCAGCACCACCCGCATGCTCCACGAGTACTGCGAGCAGCTCTACCTTCCCGCCGCCACCCCACAAACGGGGTCCCACCGCTAACCTCTCCCCATGAGTAGCAGCAGCGCACCCCGTCGGATCTCGCTCGCGCTCACCCTGCACAACCATCAGCCGGTCGGCAACTTCGGCTGGGTCTTCGACGAGATCTACGAGAAGGCCTATCTCCCAATGATCGAGGCGCTCGAGCGCCACCCGAAGGTTCGACTCTCGCTGCACTACACGGGTCCGCTCCTTGAGTGGTTCGCCGCGGCCCATCCAGAGTTCTTGACGCGCGTGCGCGGTCTCGTTGAGCGCGGCCAGGTCGAGATCGTTGGTGGCGGACTCTACGAGCCGATCCTCGCCTCGCTCCCGGCCGCCGATCGTGTCGCGCAACTACGACGCATGCGCGAGCGCATCAAGGAGCTTGTTGGCGTGGCACCACAAGGCGCATGGCTCGCTGAGCGGGTCTGGGAGCCATCACTCCCAGCGGCACTGCACGATGGTGGCTATCGCTGGACGATCCTCGACGATGCGCACTTCCGCGCCGCTGCCATTCCTGAGGATGCACTCTGGGGCGCCTACCTCACAGAAGATGAGGGGAAGCCACTTACCGTCTTCGGCACAGAGCAGGGCCTTCGCTATCGCATCCCCTTCGGCTCCGTTGAGAGCGTCATCGAGTATCTGCGCGAACACGCCACGCCCGAGGGTGAGCGCATCGGCACGATGGGTGACGATGGTGAGAAGTTCGGCTCATGGCCGACCACCTGGGATCACTGCTGGGGCGAGGGGCAGTGGGTCGAGAAGTTCTTCACTGCACTAGAGAAGAATGCCGATTGGTTGGCCACCACCACGCCATCGCGCTGGCTCGATGAGCGCGGACCAATTGGCCGTGTGTATCTACCAACTTCGTCGTACGCCGAGATGGGCGACTGGGTCTTGCCGCCAGACGAGTCGCAGATCTTTGGGCCGATGTTGCACGCGGCGCAGGATGCAAAGAGCCCAGAGGCGCGCTATCTGCGCGGAGGCTTCTGGCGCAACTTCCAGGTGAAGTACAGCGAGATCAACGACCTGCATAAGCAGATGCTGCGCACCAGCGCCAAGGTGGCCGCCATGCCGGCTGGAGCCGAGAAGCTCGCCGCCGAGGATCACCTGCACCGCGGCCAGTCGAATGACTGCTATTGGCATGGGCTCTTTGGCGGGGTGTACATCACGCACATGCGCCTCGCCACCTTCGAGCACCTCATCGCCGCCGAAGATATCGCCGACGGCACCTACCGCCGTACGAACGCAGGAGCAGCGCTGCCGGCTCTCCTTACCGATCTCGACCTTGATGGCACCAATGAACTGCAGCTCGCTAACGCTGGTGCGCGCCTGCAGATCGACCCGGCCGAGGGTGGTGCGATCACCTCGTTCGACCTGCGCGCTCCACATCATGCCCTCCTCGCAGTGATGCGTCGACGCCCCGAGGCGTATCACGAGAAGCTGCGCGCCCATGCCAAGGCCGAGGCGGCCGGCACAACGGCGAACCCTGTAAGTGAGAGTGGTGGCGTGGCATCGATTCACGACATCGTCTCGGTGAAAGAGCCAGGCCTCGCGGCAAAGCTGCAGTACGACGACTACGAGCGACGCTCCGCCCTGTTGCGCCTCTACCCTGCTGGCACCAGTGGTCGCGCGATCGCCGATGGCGTCGCAAAACCAATCGGCAGCCTTGCCTCGACACCGTGGGTGCTGACGGCGCATGACGATCGCAGCGCAACACTCACCGCCACGCAGCAGATTGGCGGCACGACCATTGCGGCGACGCGAGCGATTCGGCTGGCGGGGGGCCGCATGGATCCAACGCTTGCTGTGGAGACCACCCTTGCCCACACCGGCGGCCCAGCCCTCAGTGCCGTCCTTGATGAAGAGTGGAACCTGATGCTGCTCGGTGGCGGTGGCAACCCTGCGGCGCACTGGACGGCAGCGGGAGTTCGCACGGCACATGATGCCCCTGGCAAGGCAGAGGCCGGCACGTCACTCCTCTCCGGGAACGACTACCTCGGGATTGCAGTTACCACCATCACTTCGCCAGAGACTGCGGCCGCATGGACGCCCATTGAAACGATCTCCAATTCCGAAGGCGGATTTGAGCGCGTCTATCAGGGAAGCTCGCTCCATCTAGTGCGCGGGATTGAGATTCCCCCTGGCGCCACGATCACCGTGCGCACAGAGCATGCCTGCGGTCTGAGCCGTGACATCACCGCAGAGGAGGGGCTCCCCTCCTAATCGAGTTACTCGGCGAGGCCGAGGAGCCGCTCAAGGAGCGGGATCGGTGGCGTGCCATGCGAGAGCACTGCCCGAAGATGCTTCGGTCGCGAGAAGCCTGGCGTCTCCACACGGTTCCCTGGCAGGTCTGCGCCGTCAACATGCGCAACTGGCCCACCAGCTGCGCGTCGCGCACGATCCTCAACCTCCCAGCACCCCATGGAGCCCACGAAGTAGGTCGGCAGCTGCGTAGAGGTGAGACGCGCACGCAGATACTTCGCCTTTGCCTCTGCCTCCTCTTGCCAGCTCTGGTTAACCATCAAGTTGAGTGCCCAGGCCTCATCTCGGCCATCGGCGTGAATGCCAGCATCGAGGAGCGCGTTAGCAATGCAGCGGAGGTAGAACTTCCAGTGCACCAGTTCCAGCGCGAGGTCTCCGTCGCCGAATCCTTCGTCGAGCATCACCTGCGTCACATAGACCGCCCACCCTTCGGCGAAGACACCGGAGCCGAAGGCGGCGCGAAGCGGGCGCGGCGTCTGATTCGCGGCGGCGAGCTGCAGGTAGTGCCCGGGGATCGCCTCATGGATCGCGAGCAACGCCAACATGCGGTTGTTGTCTTCGCGCATCTTCGACTCAACCTGTTCGGGCGTTGCATCATCGGGGGCGGGCGTCACGTAGAAGAAACTCTTCTCGCCGCGGTCAAGCGGGCCCGGTGCGTCAAGGAAGGCGCCAGCGTAGGCGCGCAAGAAGAGCGGCGTCCACATGATCTCGAGTGGCTCTTTTGGTAGATCAACGAGACCTGTTTTTCGGATGAACGCTTCGCATCGTGCGGTCTCTGCACGCGATCGGTCCAACATCTCTTCGGGGGCGCAGTGATCACCACCGATGGCGTGCAGTACCTCAGCGACAAGTGTTGAGCGATCACCACTGAGTGCTGCGTTCGCTCGCTCGCCGAGCCATTCGGGTGCAATGCGCTGGGCGATCGAGATCATGCGCGCGCGCACCGCCGCGAACTCCTGCTCCCCCTTCGCCGCGATCGCGGCGCGGTCGTGCGATCCGAAGAGGGTGTGACGCAAAGCGCGGTCGTAGAGTGCTGCGCCGTAGCGCCCCTCGCCGGAACTCTTTGGGAGAACGTCGCGCTGCAGTCGCTCAATGAAGCGCGTCGTTGCGGCGATGGCCAGATCGGCGGGACCGCGCAGTTCTTCGCCGTACGTCGCCACGGCCAACTCTGCGAGCTCAGTGATGCCGGGGGCCTGTGCGATCGCCGTCTCGGTGTGAAGGCGACTGACTGGCCGTGCCGGGAGCGTGATCGTGCCGGTTGGCGAGCTATCTCCCCCACGTCGCGGTGCGCCGTCGTCGGCGAGCACCCGCAGTTCAGGGAGACCGGTGAGGTCAGTAACTGCGGCATCGAGAAGGGCAGGGACCTGCGCGAGTCGGCTGGCGAGGTCGCTGGCACGGCGCTCTGCTGTTCCGAAGCCGCGGGCGATAAGGGGGAAGAGCCCGCCGCCGATGACTGAGACGGTATGGAGGGCATCCCACGCCTCAGGCTGCACCTCCTGCAGTTCGAAGCGGATCGCGCGGATCGTGCCGAGGGCCAGGTCGCGATCGCAAAGGTCGTCGGGGCTGAGGCTCGCCACTGGGATGGCGACCAGTCGTGCCTCTTCGCGGTCACACCAGTCCAGCCGTGCCGAACGGCCGGCAGGACCATGCTGGCCCCACGAACCGTCGTGATCGTGAATCCCCATACCCGTTGCGGCAACGGGGTGGAGCGCTGCGAAGCGCGCGAGGAGGCCGGCGGCGTCGAGGACATCAATCATCGTCGGCAGGGTACCATCAGCGCATGGGTGCACAAGACACAACCGACGCCTTCTTCGAGCTGCTGAACGCAGACGACCGCGCGGGCGCCCTCAAGCTGATGGATGAGCGCATTGAGATGCGCGTGCACGTCGCTGAAAGTGTCCAGCTGCTAAAGGGTCACGAGCGCGTTGGCGGCTGGTTCCTCCGCGCCGACAAGGGGCTGCGCATGATTCCAGGCGAAGTCAAGGACACTGGCCATCAGGTGGAGTGCGACATCTTGGTCGTACGGCCTGGATCCAAGAGCAGCAAGATTGACGCAACCATCAAGGTCGAAGCTGGCAAGATCACCGCGATCAACTTCTCGCCGCGCGACCGCTAGTTCTTCCGCCCGTTACGGGTTCGGTGATGTCACCACGTCGGGAATCACTGACGGAATGATCAGCTCCTGACCCACATATATCGTCAGCGTCTTTCGATCGATTGTGGGATTCGCACTCAGGATGACATCAATGCTGATCTGATAAATCCCAGCAATCTTCCCCAGCGTATCGCCCGACTTGACGCGATAGAGCACCGCCTCCGGTGTCGGCGTAGGTGTTGGCGATGGGCTGACGTCACTCGTCGGTGAAGCGCTCGGTGTTGGCGTGGCCGTCACGCCAGCGATGAAGCCGTTGACCCCCTTCAGAATCGTTGGGAGCGAGAAGAGCACGACGGCGGCGAGGACAAGCAGCGCAGCGGCACCTCGAGTGCCACCAGGAATCTTCGGCAGTCGCAGCGCGGCGCGTGGCGCCTCGTCATCCATGGATCGACGCTTATGCAGCGGCACAACGCGCACACGCTCCTCTTCGGATGGGCTCAGCTCAAAGCCTGGGTCGGCCGGCGTCGGTGCCGTGGACCAGATACTCCCCTCGGGGAGTTCGTCGTACTCGCCCTCAACCTCATCGATGCCAAGCGTTGCGGCGGCAAGGTCAACTGGGGCGCTGGCGGCGGGGGTTCCGAATGGGAGTGGCTGCGGGGCGGGGGCGTCGATTGTTTGCGCCGCCTCGCGCGACGCCCAGGCGAGAAAGATTGGGCACGCGGTAAACGTTGGGGTGAGACAGATCTCGCCCTGTCGCTGCAAATCAATCGGCTCGGCGGGTCGCTTCGCAAAACAGGAGTGCGCTGCACTCGGCTGTGATGACCGTTTTGAAGAGTCAGCGCCCGTCGCAATAAACGGGCAAACGTTGGCGCTCATGACGCCGATCCTACCCCCTCGCGCCAGATCGTCTCCATACGATCGGCCAGAGCTTCGCTCCACGCGGCGGCATAGGTCAGCTCCTCACGGCTCCCCGCCTCTGGAGTTGGGCGATCAGCGCACGGCGAGGTGTCCTCGAGTGCGATCACCTCAACACTCGGCAGTCCGAATCTGCGATTGCGGAATCGGAAGATCACCGGCACGATCGGCACCCCCGTGCGCATGGCGATGATCGCTGCTCCAGGACGGAACTCCGCAAAGCGATCAGCAGGGCCGCCCGTTCCACCCTCAGGCATCACGCCGTAGTGGGCGCCAGCGGCGAAGACGGCGCTCGCCGCATTCAGATGCGTATCAATGCCGCTCGTGCCACGCCACACCGGAAGGAGGCCGCCGAGCCGCCGCAGCAGTGCCGAGCGAACGCGCCCGCGTCCAACAATGAATGGGCCGAGGCCAAGCCACCAGATCCGCGGTGCCGCGGGGGCGGCGATGCCGAGCGCAAACGCTTCGTAGTAGCGACGGTGCGGTGCGCCAACGAGGATGCGCGGTCCCGAGGTCGCAATGCGCTCGAGCCCCACCGCGCGGACACGCATCCCGAACGCACCGAGCACGACACGCAGAGTGAAGCGCAGTGCTCGGTAGGAGAGACTCGCCTCTGCCCAGGGCTGACGCCCAAGCCACGCGACGCCCTCGCCCGCTGCAGGGGGGATTAAGGCATCTCGGCTGTACGAGCTGTAGGCCCGTACCTTTCGTTCGCTCATAGAGAAACCCTACACGCTCGTACCCCCTGCCACGCAGGGCTGCCGCACGCCGCACAGTCCGCTACCGTAGGGAGAGGCGGCCACCATGGCCGCGCAGCAGAAAGGGGAACCCATGGAGACCGTGAAACTCGTTCTCGTCTTCGCCCACCTACTCGGGATGGCCGCAGTGGTTGGGGGATATTTCGCTGGGCTGAAGGCCTCGCCACAGCGACTCACCGCCGGTATCACCCATGGCACCCTGCTTCAGTTCCTGACTGGCGTGCTCCTGGTTGGCCTTGCCGAGATGGGGACCGATGAGGTCAACCATACGAAGTACGGCATTAAGATTGCCGTCACTGCCGTGATCCTGCTGCTTGCGTGGCCGCGCCGTAAGGACGTATCGATTGCATCAAACACTTATCACGCGATCGGCGTGCTCGCGCTACTCAACGTGGCCGTAGCTGTATTCGTAAAGTAGAGAGGAGCCGAATATGAAGAACCCATTTAGCCAGTTCACTCCCGTCACCGTCCACGCGCACTGCGACGTGCCGTGTGGCATCTACGACCCATCGGGGGCAGTCATTGCCGCCAAGACGGTCGCCCGCATGGTCGAACTGATCGGCCAGATCGAGGTGACCGATAGCGCCACGCGCAACAAGTTTGTGCGCTGCGTTGCCGTCAAGGAAGAGCACGCCGAGAAGGTGAAGCACGAGGTCCAGATCATCTGGTCCGACTACTTCAAGCCAGAGCATCTGGCGAAGTTCCCCGACCTGCACGACCAGGTCTGGAAGCTGCTGAAGTTGGCCTCCAAGAACAAGCAGAACGTGGATGCGGCGGCGGCGGCAGAGCTTGTCGCTGCAACCGAGGCGTTCGCTGCGACGTTCGTCGCGTCAAAGGCGTAACGCACCGCTGTGCTTGATCGACCCGGACGGATCTGGGTCGCCGATGTTGCTGAACGCTCAATGGAGCCGGCCCTCCTTCCGGGGGACCGGCTCCTTGTGCTTCCAGCGGGGCCTAAGGGCCTCCCTGGCCTCCGAGGCGCACCGCCGATCGGCAGCGTAGTGATCGTTGCGCGCGAGGGTCGTTTCGACGTAAAGCGGGTCGCTCCCCCACCACCAGGCGTATCGGGCCTCTGGCTCCTTGGCGATAATGCGGCACTCTCGCGCGACTCACGTCATGACGGGGCACTGCCGCTCAGCGCACTCCGCGGCAGAGTGATCTATCGCATTGGGCCGCGCGGCCGCAGGGGGCGAATCCCCGCTGCGCGCTAAGTGCGCGCGCTAGAGCTGCGCGTGCAGCTCGGCGAGTAGATCGAGTGAGGCGGTTTCGGTAGGATCCATGTGCTGCACCATGAGTCGGCTCGCTCCCGTGTCGCGGAAGGCGCGCATCTGGGCCAGCGCCTGATCAGGTGTGCCGACCAGCCATCGCGCTCGGCGTGGTGCGAGGTACTCCTCGGGGTCGCCAGCAGCGCCAATGCGCGACATGAATCCGCGGATCTTCTCGAGATACTCAGGCTCCGTTCGACCGATCATCGCGCCCGTCATTGCAGAACGTGCAAGGCTCTCTGGCGCCCGGCCTGCAGCGGCACAGGTCGCATCGAGTTGTGCGAACTTTTCACGAGCGGTGGCTGGGGTCGACGAGGTCAGGTTGAACTCGTCCGAGTACTTCGCGGCGATGCGCATGCCGCGGGGCGAGCCTTCGCCGCCCGTAATGATCCACGGAACGGGCGATGGTTTTGGACGGAAGAGGGCGTCGCTCACGCTGTAGTGCTTCCCGCTAAACGACCAGCCGTCGGGCCCGGCCCAGAGAGCACGAACAATTTCTAGCTGCTCTTCGAGCATCTCTGCGCGCGTCGCCATCTCGGGGAAGGGGAAGCCGTAGCGACGATGCTCTGACTCATGCCAACCGGTGCCGAGGCCAGCATGCAGTCGCCGCCCCGCCATCTCTTGCACGGTGGTGACCACCTTGGCGAACTCGCCTGGCGCGCGGAAGGTGACGGGGCTCACCAGTGTGCCGAGGGTGATCGACGTTGTTTCGCGCGCGATGCCCGCCAGCACGCTCCAAGCATCGGTGGTTGCCTGGTCGTCGGAGCCTGGGAACGATTGGTAGTGATCGGTGCGGAAGAAGCCACTGATGCCAACCGCCTCGGCTCGGCGCGCAGCGGCAAGCTGCTGCTCGTACGACAGGTTCATCTGTCCCTCAATCACCACGGCAATCTGCATAGGCGAACCCTAGCGCTCAGCAGGCATCCGCGGTGAGGAGTACGATAGTTGCAACGCGAAACATCGTCGGAGATCTGACGGCGCGATTTGGAGGTTCACGTAATGCCCACTGCGAAGACACGTCGCCCTGCTGCGACCAAGAAGCGTCCCGTCACGAAAGCGGTACCTGCACCTGCGGGGGCAGATCTCTCGAAGCGCGCCAAGCAAGGGATCCTCCTCGCAATCATGATGGCTCTCTTCTTGGGTGCGCTCGACCAGACGATCGTCGGTACGGCCCTCCCACAGATCATCACCGACCTGAGCGGCGCAAACCTCTACACCTGGGTGGTCACGATCTACCTGCTTGCCAGCACCGTCACGGTGCCGATCTACGGCAAGCTCTCCGACATGTACGGCCGGAAGCCGCTCCTCCTTACAGGGGTTGGCCTCTTCCTGATTGGCTCGGTGCTCGCTGGCCTCTCACAGAACATCGAGCAGCTGATCATCTTCCGCGGCATCCAAGGGCTCGGCGCCGGTGCGCTCTTCCCTATTGCCCTGGCAACCATTGGTGACCTCTACTCGCCAAAAGAGCGTGGTCGCTACCAGGGTCTCTTCGGCGCGGTCTTCGGACTTGCGAGCCTCATTGGCCCAGCGCTCGGCGGCTGGCTCACCGACACCTTCAGCTGGCACCTGATCTTCTACGTCAACCTGCCAATCGGCCTGATCAGCATTGCGATCATCTTGATTGAGCTGCCAACGATCAAGGGGCGAGCAAACCAGAAGATCGACTTCTTGGGCGCTCTCGTCTTTGCCGCCGGAATCATCCCGGTGCTGATCGGCCTCACTAACGTACAGACCAACGCATTCGCAACCCCAGAGGTTGCGGGGCTCATCTCGCTCGGACTCGTACTCCTTGGCCTCTTCCTCTTCATTGAGGCAAAGGTTGAAGAGCCGATCATTCCGCTCGAGCTCTTCCGCAATCGAACCTTTGCAGCCGCTGCTGCAGCTTCGTTCTTTGCCTCGGTCGGATTCTTTGCCGCGATTATCTTCTTGCCACGCTACTTCCAGACAGTGCTCGGCGAGACGGCGACGAACTCTGGCTACGCCACACTTCCGCTCCTGCTGGGCGTGATCATCAGCTCGGTTGCTGCCGGACTGGCAGTTGCACGACGCGGCCGCTATAAGTCGCTGATTCTTGGAGCCATCTTGCTGATCGCTGCAGCCTCACTGCTGCTGACAAACATCAAAGCGGATACCGATCCATGGCTTCTGCGCCTCTGGATGTTCCTCGCTGGTCTCGGCATTGGACCAACCCTCTCGGTCTTCACGATCGTGGTGCAGAACGCCGTGCCGTTCAAGTTCCTTGGCGCAGCAACGTCGAATCTCACCTTCTTCCGCCAGGTTGGCGGGTCGGTCGGCTTGGCAATCGTTGGCTCCTACTTCGGTGGGCAGCTCGCGACCAATATCCCGGCAGAGTTGGCGAAGGCGGCTCCGGCGGGAACCTTCACCCCGTTCTTTACCGCGATCGGCGGGGATCTGGCGCAGCTCACCAATGTCGGTGGGCAGTTTGACCAGGCCCTCATTGGCCTGATCCCTGTGCAGTACCTAGACGCCTTCTTCAACGCGATCAAGGCGGGTATTGCCGATGCGATCGGCTCAATCTTCTGGCTCTCCGTGGTGGCCAGCCTTGTGGCGTTCGTCGCCGCGACGCTGATCGAGGAGATCCCGCTCCGTGGCGGAGCAAAGGGCGCACCAGCCGAAATGTAAGTGGCTCCGGGCGTGCCCCTCTGGGGGTGCGCCCGGATCGCACCCGTCGGCGCAGCTCCACCCCTATGATTGGCGCATGAGCGCTTGGTTTACCGTTGCGGTCTCCCCGAAGGTCGGCAGCCTAGCCGCCGTTACCTCCGCACTCGCTTCAGCCGGCATCGCGGTTGAAGGGGTCATGGGGGCACCAGAGGCTGACGGCTCACTTCATCTCGGCGTCCCCGACGCGCAGCTACCCGCTGCGATTGCGGCGCTCACCACACTCGGCCTGCACCCCATCACTGAGGAGTCAGACCCCACCGGTGAGGCGGGCGCCCCACTCGACGCGGGGATCATCGGCGCGATCTTGCGCGGACCTCGCTCCTAACACCTGGAGCGCCCATGACCGCACGCACCCTTCGTATCGCCACCTGGAACGTCAACGGCCTTCGCGCCCGCGCTGAGCGAGTCGCCGCCTGGCTCGATGCCGCACAGCCAGACATCGTGCTGCTGCAGGAGACGAAGTGCGACCCATCCCAGATTCCAGAGGGGCTCTTCTCGACGCGATCCTATGAAGTTGCCGCCCTCGGTGCCGGCGGACGCAACGGAGTGCTGATCGCATCACGGCACGGCCTCACCGATGTGCAGGAGAGCATCGCCGACTACGCGCCGCAGGGGAGTGACGCCACACTCCCCGATCTGCTCAGTGAGCCGCGCCTGATTAGTGCCGTGTGTGGCGGTCTGCGCGTTGCATCGGTCTACGCGCCGAATGGACGCGAGGTCGACGCGCCGCACTTCCACGCCAAGCTGCACTGGTACGGCGCACTGCGTGCCTGGTCGGCAGCGCGCATCGCCGAGCCTGCTCCGCTACTCCTGGGCGGTGACTTCAATGTGGCTCCGACCGATGCCGACGTGTGGGACCCAGCAGCACTGGTTGGTGCCACGCATGTCACCCCACGGGAACGCGACGCCTGGAACGCTCTGGTTGACCTGGGCCTGGTTGACGCGGCGCAAGCCGTAGCGGCTGATGGGGAGCGTGCACCATTCACCTGGTGGGACTACCGCGGCGGTGCCTTTCATCGCGGCTGGGGGATGCGCATTGATCATCTGCTCGTTGAGCCACGCGCTGGTGCACTCGTGACCAGCAGCGTGGATCGCGATGGACGCAAGGGCGAGTCACCGTCGGATCACGCCGCGCTGATGATCGACGTGGCGCGACCAGCGTGATCACCGAACGCTTACGCGCTCGCACTCCGCACTCCGCCGCCGAATCCATGCCGCGTGCCGCGGCGATCATTCGGGCCGGCGGCCTCGTCGCCTTCGCCACCGAAACTGTCTACGGCCTCGGGGCGAACGCCTTTGATGCGCCCGCAGTTGCACGGATCTTTGAGGCGAAGGGTCGCCCGACTTTTGACCCGCTCATCGTGCACATCGCCGATCGTAACGACCTCTCTCGGCTCTTCACCGAAGCTGCGCTCGCCGACCCGCGCATCACGATCCTTACAGATGCCTTCTGGCCGGGTGCACTCACGATCGTTGCCGCTGCGCGACCTGAGGTTCCTGGCCTGGTCCGCGCCGGACTCGAGACCGTTGGCGTGCGCCTGCCCCGACATGAAACGGCGCTGGCGCTCATTCGCGCAGCAGGAACGCCGATCGCAGCGCCAAGTGCGAATCGCTTCGGTCGCCTCTCCCCCACCACCGCCGACCATGTGCTGGAGCAACTTGATGGGCGCATTGACGCCGTGCTGGTCGGCGAGGCGACAGAGATTGGCGTTGAGTCGAGCGTTGTCGCACTTGATGGGAGCGGACCTGCTCGTCTGCTGCGACACGGCGGCATCCCCCTTGAAGATCTTGCGCGCGCCCTCGCTGATCACGGCGGCATCGCCGCCGCTGCGCCAACGGCACGACCTGGCGTGCCACTGCAGGCGCCCGGTATGACGGAGTCGCACTATGCGCCGATGGTGCCGCTCCTCTTGGCAGCGACGGAGTTCCCTGCTGGCGTTACGGAGTGTGCGCTGCTTGCACCAGATCGCGCGACGCTGACGCACCTGGAGGCACTCGCCGCGGCGGCGGGAGCCAAAGTGCATGCGAGCGTTGCACTCTCTGAGACGCTTGACCCGGTCGCCGCCGCCGCTCACCTCTTCGAGCGACTGCATGAGCTTGAAGCCGCACTGATCAGCCGTGCAGTACCCGCCGCGAGAATCATCGCCGCCCCCTATCCTGAGGGCGGCCTCGGTTCGGCAATTGCGGACCGCCTTCGTCGCGCGGCAGCCACGCCGCAGTAAGGGGACCCGCATGACCACGCCGCGCAGCAACTGGCTCTCGCAAGCGATCACCGCCGACGCGCTCAAACGTTTCCCGCAGTCCATCGCCGGCCAGGCAGTCTTCGCCACGGGCCTGGTCATGATGCTCGCGGCAGGGGTCGGTCTCCCGTCGTGGGAGATCTTGCATCAAGGGCTCAGCAAGCAGCTCGGCATTCAGATCGGTACCGCGGCACAGCTGAGCGGCATCTTCGTGCTGCTGCTCTGGATCCCACTCCGCCAGCGCCCTGGACTCGGCACCCTCAGCAACATCGTGATCATCGGCATGGTGATGAATGCGGAGATTGGCCTCCTCGCCTACATCGGCGTCCCACCAGCAGCAGAGATCGCCACCCAGCCACTCCTTGCTGGCGCGCTGGCGATCGCCGGCACAGCCATCGTTGGCATCGGCTCGGGCATTTACATCGGCAGCGGAAACGGACCAGGGCCGCGCGACGGCCTGATGACTGGACTCCATCACCGCACCGGGCAGGCGATCTGGAAGATGCGCACCGCCATTGAGGTTGTCGTGGGCATCTTGGGAATCGTCCTTGGCGGCACGTTTGGTTTCGGCACGATCTGGTTCGCCTTCACCATCGGCCCCCAGGTGCAGTTCTGGCTCGGCCGACTCGATCGCGGTGGCCGCGCGAAGCGACAGGCTGCGGCGGCCGATCGGCGCTAAGACCTCGCCGTCAGCGCGGCAGGATTGAGTCGATCGCGATCGCAGCGAAGATCAACGTGAGGTAGCTGATCGAGTAGCGATAGAGGCGCGTTGCTCCGCGCAACAGCCCATCGCCGAGCACATCGCTACGCAGGCGCCACGCACGCAGCAAGAAGATTCCGCCACCAACGATTGCCGCGCCAAGGTAGACAAGACCCATCCCCGCTACGGCCCAGAGCATCAGGCTCATCACCACAAGGAGGATCGTGTAGAGCCAGATCTGACGCGCAGTCTCTGCGGGGCCTGCTGTGACGGGGAGCATTGGCACCCCGGCAGCGGCGTAGTCGGGACCAATACGCAGTGCGAGCGCCCAGAAGTGCGGCGGCGTCCAATAGAAGACCAGCGCAAAGAGGAGGATCGGCACCAGCGAGATGTCGCCAGTCACTGCAGCCCAACCGATCACCGGCGGGAGTGCGCCAGCCGCACCGCCGATCACGATGTTCTGTGGGGTTGAGCGCTTCAGGATCAACGTATAGATGAGCACGTAGAAGGCGATAGCCAGGAGCGACACGAACGCCGCCATCATGGTGGTCGTGAACGCGAGGAAGAGAAAGCTCGCGACGCCGAGGATGCTCGCAAAGAGGAGTGCGGCGCCGATGCTGATTCGACCCGTCACGAGCGGGCGCGCGGCGGTGCGCGCCATCTTCGCGTCAATATCGGCATCAATGATGCAGTTGAAGACATTGGCGCTTGCCGCACTAAGGGTTCCCCCTACGAGTGTTGCGGCGATGAGCGTGAGCGGTGGAAAGCCGTGTGCGGCAAGGAGCATGGCTGGGACCGTGGTGATGAGCAGCAACTCAACGATACGGGGCTTTGTCAGTGCGACGTAGGCGAAGATCGTCTCGCGGAGTGTCAGTTCGCTGCGCTTCGGTCCCCCAGGAGAAGAGCCTCCGGCGGAACGCCCCTCAAGAAGTGCGATGGAGGCGGCACCGACGGTGAGGATCCAGATGAAGGTTGCGAGCGCGACGTGGAGCGTCTGGGTCCACGGTGCGAGCTTGGTGAAGATCTGCACGGCGCCGATCACGCACTGCACGGCGAAGACGGCTGCGGCGTAGGTGAGTAACTGGCGCACACGTGCCGGGCTCCCCTTTTCGCGGCGAACGATCCAGATCGCCGAGATCAGGATGAGCGCGACGATCGCGGTCGCGTATCGGTGCAGGATCATCGGCGTCGAGAGTTCGGTGATCGGCGGGAAGAGGGTGCCACCCATGAGTGGCCAATCTGGGTAGAGGAGGCCCGTGTCTGTGCCCGTCACATTCGATCCGAAGAGGAGCAGGGCGTAGATCGCGCCCGCGGCAACGATCGGAGCTACAACGCTCCCGCTCGCGCGACGGATGCCACCGAGGGTCTCGGCGTAGCCACTCCGGGCAAGCACCCAGACCTGGAGCCCGACGAAGGCCATCGCCGAGGCGAGATGCGCGGTCACAGATGCCCCCGAGTTAGATTCGAGAACGGTTTGGCGTCCGAGCCAAGCCTGGAAGAGCACGAGCCCGAGGAGGGCGATCGAGGCCCCCTGCAGCGATCGGCGGTCCTTCAGGTTTCGCAGCGCGAGCGCGACCACTGCCAGAACGATCAGCCCGATCACCGCCGCGATCGCGCGATGGATCCACTCCAGCCACGCCTTGTAGGCGATGACGTCGCCTGAATCAGTCGTTGGCGGAATGATCTGCCCGTAGCAGAGAGGCCAATCTGGGCAGCCCATCCCCGAGTCCGTTGCGCGAACGATGACGCCGATCACCACGAGGCCGATGGTGGCGCCGAGCAGAATTCGCAGTGCCGTACGGAAACTCTTCATAGGTAGATGGTACGCCGAGCCTCAGAAACGTGGGATAGAGTGAGGACATGAAGAAGTATCTGCGGATCACCGTTCTCGCCACCCTCTGTGCCACTCTTATTGCGTGCGGTGGGGCAACCCCCTCCCCCAGCGCGAGCAGTAGCGGAAGTACGAGGAACGGCTGCATTGACGCATGGCCAGCCGCAGGTCAGGCGAGCTCCACTGGGCCACTGCCCATGCTGGCCAACAGTGACCTTGCTCCTGGTGCGAATCGACTCATTCTCGGACTCATTGACAGCGCCAGCTTCCCGCTCGGCTCCCCAGCCTGGACGCTGAAGAGCGAAATCTTTGACATCACTACCGACGGCTGCACACCGCTCGCCGCTTCGTCACCGCTCCCCTTCACCTGGGCGATCACCGACGTGCGCGGCTTCTTCATCGGCACCACCGTGATCCCCGTTGGCGCGCGTGAGATCGGACTGGTGATCAGCGGCACCGACGCCGCTGGCGCAACGGTGCTCGTCCGCTTCACCTCCTTCGTACAGGCAACTGGAACTGCACCGCGCCCTGGTGATGCAGCGCCGAACGTAGCAACGCCAATCGCGGCTACAAGCCCCCAGGGCGTTGCGGGAGTATCGACAGATCCGGAACCGCGCGCCGACTTCTATACAAACTCCGCCTCGGAGCTTCTCGCCGCAGGGACCCCCTTCCTCATCGCCTTCGCCTCGCCGGCCTTCTGTGTCTCACAGGCGTGCGGACCAACACTCACGCTGCTGAAAAGCGCAGCTGATCGAAATCCGAACGTCGTGATCGTGCACGTTGAGCCGTATCAGATGAGCTGGAACGGCACGCGCCTGATTCCGGTCCTTGCAGCCGGCGGTGGGCTTCAGGCAACGAGCATTGTGACCGCATGGCAGGTTCCGGTTGAGCCATGGATCTTTACGGTCGGTTCTGACGGTCGCATCCTGCGCTCCCTCGAGGGGGTCATTAGCCCAGAAGAGCTTGACGCTGCGCTGGCGGAACTCGCCGCGAATTAACTAGCGGCCGCTACTCCCTGGGGCGCCGATCGGTTCCCCCGCAGCGCAGAGTGGACAGTTGGCTGGCTCATATGTCGGCAAGTTCAGCGTGACCCCAGCGATCAGTGGAATTGGATCTCGTCCCTCTGCCTCAATTGCGGTGAGCCCCGGCGTGCGACTTGCGACCACTGCGGCGGCGATTGGATGGGCACCTGCGGCATAGAGCGGCGGGAGGAGCGCCTGGAGTGATCCGCCCGTTGTCAGAATGTCGTCAACCAAGAGCACGCGTGCGCGTGGTGGAATCTGAAAGCCGCGACGGAACTCGCGACGCGTAAGCCCATCTTCACCACGCACCTCTTCAGCGAAGAGGCCACGAACGCCGAGGAGTCGGCCAACCTCGTACGCCAAGAGAACGCCGCCAGTCGTTGGCCCGACGACGAGGTCAATGTCGCCACTAAGCGCCTCAACCATCTCAAGACTCTGCACCGCGAGCGCATGCGTGATCTCCGCAGCGACAGAGGGGTGCTGTAGGAGCGACCACTTCTCGAGGTACTGGTCACCGTGGCGTCCACTCTTCAGCAGGAAGTGGCCGCGTTGCAGCGCGCCAGTTGCGAGCAGCAGACCCTCGATTCGCTGCGCTGTTGCTGCGCGATCGCGCGGATCGACCGGAGCGGCGGGGTAGCCCGCGGGTGGCGTTAGCGATTCGCGTAGTGGACGCAGTGGTTCACTCATGGCGAGAGCCTAGCGCGCTCCCGCGCAACGCGAGAACGCTGGTCTCACCGCGCGCCGCCACCGCACGTCGCAGTGAATCACCCACCGCTCCAGGGAGTCGCGGATCAGCCCAGAGTGCCGTCCCAAGACTTACTGCGCTTGCGCCAGCAGCGAAGGTATCGAGCGCATCAGCCGGTGAACCGATCCCTCCCCCGCCGATGATCGGCGCACCAGAACCACTCGCCGCCTCAGCAATCGCTGCGAGTGCGGCGGGGCGCACCAGCGGCCCAGAGAGTTCGCCAGCACCTGCAGCCAGGGCCGGCCCGCGTCGCGCGCGGTCAGGGAGAAATCCATGCGGCGAACCGCTCACAGAGAGCACATCGATCCCCGCGTCAATTGACTCGCTCGCCAAACGGCGAAGCTCACTCGCCGCCGAGGAGACCTTCGCGATGAGTGGTCGATCGGTCGCGCCGCGCGCCGTATCAATCAGGCGGAGGGACTCATCTGCAGACGACTCCCATCGGGCGCCATCAAGGCCATCGCATGGGGCGGTGAGGTCAACCTCAAGGGCCGCAATGCCGAGCTCGTCGGCACGACGCTCAACGCGCGCGATCAGCTGGGCAAGCTCCTTTACCGAGGTGGCAACGAGGGAGAGGGCGACCGCGCATGGCGCCGAGCGCCAACTTGCACCATGCCGATCCATTACCTCATCCGCACCGGGATTCTCACGATTTACCGCATGCATCACGCCGCCAGGCACCTCTACCAGTCGCGGCATTAGGCCACCAAATCGCGGTCGTAGTGACATGCCGCGCACAACGAAGAGGCCAACCTCTCGCAGGTCAATTGTGCCGCCCGCCTCGTTGCCAAACCCGAGTGGCCCGGCGGCGACAACGATCGGTCGCTCCAGTCGCAGCGGATGCTCGGTGCCGAGGGTGACGGCAAGGTCAACGGTGAGCGGATTGATCCGCTCGCTCACCTGCTCCGCTGCCTGCGCCGTTCTGCTCGTGCGCGGCGCGGCCACCTTTGTGCGCTTTCGTGGAGGCACTTATGCACCACCCTTTGATGCCGAGCCGGTTGCGTCTACCGCTGGGCCTTCGCGACAGAGACGCACCTGGCCGGCGCGCGTTGCCACGGTGCAGCCACCGCACGCGCCGATACCGCAACCAATCTCGTGCGCAAGCAACGCCTGCAGCCACGGTGCGCGCTCACCAGCCGCAGCGGTGCGTGTGCGCGCGGGCTTACCGCTCGCGGTGGTGCGATCTGCGGTGCGACGCCGCAGAGCGGCAGATGTCGCAGCGGAGCGGATGTCGGTGGCACCTGCGACGACCGCCTGATCTGCCCAGGGGACGTACTCGGGGAGCAGGTCGGCGACGGTGCCACGGTGGCCGATGCTGCCATCGCTCGTGGCAACGACGATCTCCACCACATCGGGGAGGAGGCTGGCTGGCGGCAGGTCAGCCGCTGTCTCCGCCTGCTGGAGCATCGTCACACTGATTCCTGCACTCGTTGCGGCGATCGCTAGCGCGCGAACCCAGGCGAACCCTTCGCCGTCGGCGATCAGCAGTAGTCGCATCGTGGCCTTGTTGATGAGGATCGGCTGGCCGATTGGTCCGATGAGTTCGATCACGTCGCCGACGCGCAGACCAGCGAGTGCATCCTGGCCGCCATCAGCTCGCGGCTGCAGCGCAACCTCAACGCTGCCGCGGAGCAGGTCGACGCGCGAGACCGGGGCGACACGCCGCACGCGATAGCCACCCGACTCTGGACGCACAAGGTGGAGCGCGTGGCCGGGGCGAAGACCCGCAATCAGTGTTGGCGCGCGGAACTCAAGCGCGATACGACCTGGGGCTAGTTCACCAATCGCGAGAAGTTCACCGGCGACGGGCGTGCTGCCCATCGCGAATCAGACCGACGCGCGGTCGTCCCCGGCCACGCCGAGGCCCGCCACGATCGCACCGGTTGGTCGTGGCGCAAGTCCAGCAGCTGCACGCAGTGCCGCTTCGATTCGGTCGTACAGGTCAGCGGCGCCCCAGAGCTCCACCACCTCAGAGATGCTGACGCGGTCCATCGAGGCAACACCCTCGGCATCGGTTGAGCGCATGGTGAAGCCGCCCTCCTCCTCCAATACGAGCTCTGCCGCGTCGGCCGTACCCGCAAGGATCAGTGGGCCAGCGGTCTGCAGCACGTTGCGGTGCTCGCGCAGGTAACGGCTCAGACGCTCTGTTGCATGTTCAATCGCCAGAAGTCGCTCGGAGCCGGCAGCCTCAGCGGCGTCGGCGAAGCGGCGCGCAGCATCTTGCGAGATCACGGGGGCTCCCTCAACAGGGAGCGCCTCAACCTTTGGCTTTCGTCCGAAGATCATCAGCCCGTGTACTCCAGATCTGAAGAGAGTCGCTCGCGCAGGAACATGGAGTGATGGCGCTCGAACATCCACTCGCCGGCGCGATGGCCGAGGGCGCGTGACGATTCGTCGGCCTCCAACTTGTCCAGGGTGCCGTAGTCGGGAAGATCAAACATGATCACGTTGTCAAAGTCCCAACCGTGCGCCACGTTGTACCAGCCAATGAACTTGATGCCGAACTTCTTCTCGTACTCCTTCACCGTGCGTGGGAAGAGGGTGCGCATGAAAAACTTAAAGAAGGGGTCGCGCCCCCGTCGAATCGAGAAGTAGGTTGCAAGTACTGGCATCAGCGGGATTCTCCCACGCCGCCGCTCCCCTTGTCGCCCTTCGACTCATCCTCAAGCTGCCCAACCGTCTTCGTGGCGCTCCGCATCGGTGCGCGGCGCCCCTTCCGGTCGGCGGCCACGAGGCGCAGCAGGAAGATCGAGGTCTGCCCCACGAGGAGAAGGAGGATCACCACAAGGAAGAGGAGCCCGATTGCGATCGGGGCGGGCCAGTTCAGCACCGCCGAGAGTGGGGCCAGGATCATCGCGATGACAAGTGCCACCGCCTGAATCCAGAAGCAGCCGAGGCCAGGACCGCGGTCGGCGTCGAGTGGCCCCCCTTTGTATTCGGGCATGGACTCTGGTGCGGGTGTGGTGCTCATGCCCCTATTGTGGCGCAGATTGCGACTTACCTCTGATAGGCGGGGCGGCCCTCTAGAACGGTCAGCTGCACCACGCCAGGGAGTTCGCGATCAATCAACGGCGTGTTGATGCTGCGCCCAAGGAGCGTTGCGCGGCTCGGACGCCAGATTCCTGCGAAGTCAACCTGCACCAGGGATGCCGCTGCACCCGGGGTCAGGCCCGCTGCGGCGACGCCGAGAAGTCGCGCTGGTCCTGTTGTCAGCGCAGCGACGATCGTCGCGAGTGAGAGCTCTCCGGCGTGATGGGCAGCAAGTGCAACGCTCAGGCTCGTCTCAATGCCGGCAATCCCATTAGCGGCGAGTCCGAACTCCACCTCCTTCTTCTCGCGCGAGTGCGGCGCATGATCAGTGCCAATCGC
>Ga0208852_1000049_pt1 | contig 28578 bp, 26 predicted proteins | sample LakMenEpi18Jun09_FD_150711 | JGI IMG/M metagenome (GOLD analysis project Ga0208852, IMG submission 150711) | Freshwater microbial communities from Lake Mendota, WI - 18JUN2009 deep hole epilimnion ns (SPAdes) | ecosystem: Environmental > Aquatic > Freshwater > Lake > Epilimnion/Euphotic zone ...
CTGATCCGGTGACAATCATGGTTCGGTCCACGGTAGTAATAGGTGTCACTCGATCCCAGGTGTCTTGCAATAAGGTCTGGCCAGAGCCGGTTAGGTCATGCAAAAACTTGGGAGCCGAGGCTCGAGAAAGTGGCCAAAGCCTGCTTCCCACGCCCCCGGCAGGGATGATTGCGTGAAAGCGGTCGATAGGTTTTCTGGGATTATTCATGACAGTAAAAACCCTAGCCCACCCTCGATGCTTGAGCGAGCCCCCAATATTTGGGGGTTAGACTTTATTTCAAAGCAAATTCGTTCCCGAGGAGGGTTCAGTGCCAACAATGCCAGCAGGGACTCTATACCGCGGAAAAGTCGGCATGTGGTCCTGGGTTTTGCACCGAATTACCGGCGTTGCCATCTTTTTCTTCCTGCTGGTTCACGTTCTCGACACCGCTTTGGTTCGAGTTAGCCCTGCGGCCTACAACGTGGTTATCGCCACCTATAAGACACCTCTTATTGGGTTGGCAGAGCTGGGACTTGTCGCTGCGATTTTGTATCACGGTCTAAATGGCCTTCGAATTACTTTGATTGACTTTTGGAGCAAAGGAGCCAAGTACCAGAACCAGATGTTCTGGGTCGTCATGGCAATCACCATCGTGCTCTTTGTAGCATTTGCCCCCCGCCACCTAATGAACGTCTTTGGTTAGGAGGAGAAGAAAATGTCAGTGACTATTGAGATTCCTAACTCCCCCAGGTCCCGTAAGGCCGCCAACTGGGAAAAGTATGGCTGGATTTACATGCGCGTTTCCGGCCCGCTACTTATTGTTCTGATCTTTGTTCACCTGATCTCTAACCTCGTTGTTCCAGACGGTGGCGTCAAGGCAATCGACTTTGCTTTCGTTGCGGGCAAGTGGGCCGCTCCCTTTTGGCAGTGGTGGGATCTTGCGATGCTTTGGCTGGCTCTGCTTCACGGAACCAACGGCATGAGGACAGTTATAAATGACTACACCGAACGGGAAGGAGTTAGGAAAACTTTGGTTGTATCCCTGTGGGGAGTGTGCTCAGCCCTGATTCTTCTCGGAACTTTGGTTATCTTCACCTTTGACCCATGCCCAGTGGGATCTCCAGTAGATCTCTTGCCTTCATTTTGTCCAGCAGCAGTTCAGTAAGGGATTCCTAATTGCCTCAGAACGAACACGGAACTAACACGCACTATCACCAGCACGATATCGTCATTGTTGGTGCCGGTGGCGCAGGCATGCGTGCGGCAATTGAAGCAGGTCCCCACCTCAAAACTGCCGTGATCTCAAAGCTGTTCCCAACTCGCTCACACACTGGAGCGGCTCAAGGTGGAATGGCTGCAGCACTTGCAAACGTTGAAGAAGATAACTGGGAATGGCACACCTTCGACACCGTCAAGGGTGGCGACTACCTGGTTGACCAAGACGCCGCCGAGATCTTGGCCAAAGAATCAGTTCAGGCCGTTATTGATCTTGAGAACATGGGACTTCCCTTTAACAGAACCCCAGATGGCAAGATCGATCAGCGCCGCTTCGGAGGTCACACCAGAGATCACGGAAAAGCTCCGGTAAGACGCTCTTGCTACGCAGCCGACCGCACCGGTCACATGATTTTGCAGACTCTTTACCAAACCTGTGTAAAGCTCGGCATCGAATTCTTCAACGAGTTCTATGTTCTAGATCTAGTTATGACCGAATACAACGGCGAGCAGCGCCCATCGGCCGTAGTTGCATTTGAGCTGGCAACGGGAGACATTCACGTGTTCCAGGGCAAGTCAATAGTGTTTGCAACCGGTGGCTTTGGAAAGATCTACAAGACCACCTCTAACGCACACACCCTTACTGGAGATGGTGTTGGAATCATTTGGCGCAAGGGCTTGCCACTTGAGGACATGGAGTTCTACCAGTTCCACCCAACCGGTCTTGCAGGACTTGGAATTTTGCTTTCCGAAGCTGCTCGAGGTGAGGGAGGAATCCTTCGAAACGCATCGGGTGAGAGATTCATGGAGCGCTACGCGCCGACGATTAAAGACCTAGCTCCAAGAGATATGGTTGCTCGCGCGATGGCGAACGAAGTTCGCGAAGGAAGAGGAGCGGGACCCAACAAGGACTACGTTCTTTTGGATCTAACTCACCTACCTCCTGAGGTAATCGACGCGAAGCTTCCAGACATTACTGAGTTTGCAAGAACTTACCTTGGTGTTGAGCCATACACCGAACCAGTTCCAGTTTTCCCAACCGCTCACTACGCTATGGGTGGAATTCCGACCAACATCAAAACTGAAGTTCTTTCCGACAACGACACCGTTGTTCGCGGACTATTTGCTGCTGGTGAGTGTGCCTGTGTTTCGGTGCACGGTGCAAATCGTCTTGGAACTAACTCGCTACTTGACATTAACGTGTTCGGTAAGCGCGCAGGAATCTACGCGGTTGAGTATGCACGCGAGGCTGATTTTGTCCCTGTTCCAGAAAACGCCATCAGTGATGTTGAGAAGTTGCTGGCCATTGCCCGCAACTCAACTGGTACCGAGAAGGTTGCTGTGCTTCGTAAGGAGCTACAGGACACCATGGACAAAAACGCCCAGGTTTACCGCACCGAAGAATCCCTAAATGAGGCGCTGGATAAGATTGCAGAGCTTCGCACCCGCTACCAGAACATTCAGGTTCAGGACCGCGGAAAGCGCTTCAACACTGATTTGTTGGAGGCAATCGAGCTTGGTTTCTTGTTTGATCTTTCTGAAGTTTTGGTAATGACCGCTCGCGAAAGAAGAGAATCCCGTGGTGGTCACTTCCGTGAGGACTACGAGACTAGAAATGATGAGAAGTTCATGGTTCACTCAATGGCCTACAAGCTTGATAAGACTCCGGCAAAGCCTGGAGAAGACATTCGCGTTGACTGGAAGCCAGTGACCGTAACCAACTACCCAGCGATGGAGCGTAAGTACTAATGGCTGATGACATCAAGGTAATTGCCGAAGTTCCTAGCTTCACTGTGACTCTCATGGTTCGCCGCTACGACCCAGAGGTCAGCGAAGAAGTGAAGTGGGTTGACTACGACGTCACCGTTTACGGTACCGATCGCGTTCTAGATGCCCTTCACAAAATCAAGTGGGAAATCGATGGATCGCTTACCTTCCGCAGATCTTGTGCTCACGGTGTTTGTGGTTCTGATGCAATGCGCATTAATGGTAGAAACCGCCTAGCTTGCAAGACCCTGATCAAAGATCTAGATCTCACGCAGCCAATTTACGTAGAGCCAATCAAGGGTCTTCCGGTTGAGAAGGACCTAGTTGTAAACATGGAGCCTTTCTACAAGGCCTACCGCGACATCAATCCATTCCTGGTTGCAAGCGACAAGCCAGAAAAAGAAAGATTGCAGTCACCAGAGGACCGCGCACGTTTTGACGACACCACTAAGTGCATCTTGTGTGCAGCTTGCACCACCAGCTGCCCAGTGTTTTGGACTGACGGTCAGTACTTTGGTCCTGCAGCAATCGTTAACGCACACCGCTTTATCTTCGACTCCCGCGACGAGGGTGCTGAGGTAAGACTTGATATCCTGAACGATAAAGAAGGTGTGTGGCGCTGCCGCACCACCTTCAACTGCACCGAGGCTTGCCCTCGTGGAATCCAGGTCACCAAGGCGATTGCGGAAGTAAAGCAGGCCATCCTAAAAGGTCGCGCCTGATGATCAGCCGCCGCGGAGTAATCGCCTCGGCAGTTGGCGTTTCCGCCGTTGCAGCACTAAGTGCTTGCTCCCCTGAAGTTACCGATCTGGCCAGCACCCCTGAACCGGAAGCCCCAGCAACATCAGCACCAGTTGCCGTTGCAAAGACGAGTGAGATCCCAGTTGGTTCTGGAAAGAAGTTCGACGTTGAAGGTGTTCCGATTTTGATTACTCAACCAAAAGCAGGGGAATTCCGAGGCTTTAGTGCTGTTTGCACACACGCAGGTTTTGTGATGAGCAATGTGGCAAATTCCGAGATCAAGTGCGATAACCACGGCGCTGTTTACAGCGCCGATGACGGATCAGTGCTGTCCGGTCCAGCACCTCTAGCTTTGGGTAAGGTCACCGTCACAGTTGAAGGTGACGACATCCTGGTGAGTTTTTAGTGCCGGCTAAATCCGGAATTGAAATAGCTTCAATCAACGTAAATGGTGTTCGTGCCGCATTTCGTAACGGAATGGGTGATTGGCTAAAGACTTCTAATTCTCACATCCTCGCACTTCAGGAAGTTCGTGCCAGCTACCAAGATTTAGCGGAGCAGTTTGAAGCAAACGGCGGCTTAGCCGAATCCGGCGGCAAGTGGCACATCTTGCACGATGAAGCATCTGCCAAAGGCCGAGCGGGAGTTGCACTGGTTAGCACAATTCCTTTTGTTTCATCGAGCGTGAAACTTGGCGCAACTGATTTTGATTCGGCTGGACGGTGGCTCGAGGGAACCTACCAAGTTGGAGATAAGAAGTTGACGGTTGTGAGCACATACGTTCACGCTGGAGAGGCTGACACTCCTAAGCAAATTGAGAAGTACAAGTTCCTAGATGCGATGCAGTCACGTATGGCGAAGCTGCAAAAATCAGAGGATTATGCAGTTGTGGTTGGTGATCTAAACGTTGGTCATACGGAGCTTGATATCAAAAACTGGAAGGGCAATCTCAAAAACGCTGGCTTCCTTCCGGAAGAGCGTGCCTACTTCGACACTCTTTTGGGTAAGCACGGTTGGGTAGATGTTGGAAGAGCGGCACATCCGGATGTACCTGGTCCTTACACCTGGTGGTCATTCAGAGGTCAGGCTTTTGATACCGACACCGGTTGGCGAATCGATTACCACCTGGCCAGTCCGAAACTGGCAGCGGGTGCGAAAAACTACACGGTCCACCGTGCCAAGAGCTATGACTCGCGTTGGAGCGACCATTCTCCAGTGACTGTGGTTTACGCTATCTAGGGTGAGCACACAAAAGCCCAATCTTCTAAGTGGAATGCAGCCCTCGGCTGATTCGCTGCATCTGGGTAACTACCTTGGCGCATTGACCAACTGGGTCAAGATGCAAGATGATTTCAACGCTTATTACATGCTGGCGGATTTACACGCCATCACAGTCCCCCAGGATCCCAAGGAACTTCGTGACAACACCCGAAGGACAGCAGCCCAGTATTTAGCTGCTGGCATTGATCCAGAAAAATCAGCATTGTTTATGCAGTCCCAAGTTCCGGCTCACGCACAGCTTGCTTGGGTTTTGAACTGCATCGCGGGTTTTGGTGAAGCATCTCGCATGACTCAGTTCAAAGACAAGTCGCAAAAAGCCGGTGCTGACACCGCCTCGGTGGGACTGTTTACTTACCCGATTCTTCAAGCGGCCGATATTTTGCTGTACCAACCAAAGAAAGTTCCAGTTGGCGAAGACCAAAGACAGCATCTCGAGCTAACTCGTGATTTGGCAGAGCGATTCAACACCCGCTTTGGAAAGACTTTCACTGTGCCCGAGGCACACATCCTCAAAGAAACTGCAAAGATTTATGACCTACAAAACCCTGAATCAAAAATGTCAAAATCAAATGAGCCCAAGGGCACCATAAACATCATGGATGATTCAGCCGTCACTCTCAAAAAAATTAAGGGTGCGGTCACAGACTTGGATAATGAGATTCGTTTTGATGTTCAGAACAAGCCTGGGGTATCAAACCTGCTCGGCATCTATTCGGCAGTATCCGGTAAGTCGGTTGTGCAGCTAGTTTCTGAACTATCCGGCAAGGGCTACGGAGATCTAAAAACTGAAGTTGCCGACGCCGTTCTAGCGGTTATTGAACCAATTCGCGACCGCGCCAATGAGTTGTTAGCCAATCACGATGAGCTTGACCGACTACTAGGCCTTGGAGCCGAGCGCGCCAATGCGCTGGCCGAGCAAACTTTGGCTGATGTCTACGAGAAAATCGGCTTTATTCCTAGGAAATAGCTGGGAGCCTGGGAAATAATAAGGCGCCCTTTTGGGTTTTCTGTAAGGATAGAAAAGCAACAACGTTCTTCGGGGTCAGTGAAAATCTGAGCCGGCGGTATAGCCCGCGACCCGAATCAAGTGTCCTAGATACTTTTTTCGGTTGATTTGGTGAAATTCCAGAGCCGACGGTTAAAGTCCGGATGGGAGAAGAACCACAGGGCTAGTCCTTGGCATTTTTTGCCAACTGGGTTAGCCCTAGCTCCCGTTAGCTGTGCCCCGCAAGTTCGTCAACCGAACTAACTAGATGGGGCATTTTGTCAAAGCTCAGCATTGAAGACGCGATGATTCGCGCGCTCGAGCTTGCCCTGAAGGGCCCAACCAAGGGAGTAAACCCGCAGGTAGGGGCAGTGATTTTAGATTCCACTGGCAAGCTAATCGGCGAAGGATTCCACAACGGATCAGGCACTCCCCACGCTGAGGTAATCGCCCTTCAAGCAGCTTTGTCAGGTGCGCAAAAACTATCCTCCGGCTGCGTAGCTGTTGTCACTCTCGAACCGTGCAATCACACCGGCAAAACTGGTCCGTGTGCCCAAGCTTTGATTGAAGCAGGAGTTTCAAAAGTTGTGTTCGCATCCACTGACCCAGGTGAAAATTCAGGTGGCGGAGCAAACACTCTTCGCGAAGCTGGAATTGAAGTCGAAGCTGGTGTGTTGCAAGAAAAAGCCGACCAGCAATCGCGAGTGTGGCTAAGCGCTTCTAAAAACCAAAGACCTTTTGTCACCCTCAAGTGGGCCAGTAGCTTAGATGGCCGAGCAGCTGCTAACGATGGGTCGAGCAAGTGGATCAGCGGAGAGCAATCCAGAGCGGATGCTCATCGTCGCCGATCTGAAGTTGATGCAATCGTAGTTGGCACTGGAACAGCCTTGATTGATGATCCAGAACTCACCGCTAGAAAAGCAGATGGTAGCTTGCACGAAAACCAGCCGCTTCGCGTGGTGCTTGGAACAAGAGATTTGCCTTCGAATCTTCGGGTATTCAACTCCGACGCTGAAACAGTTACTATCAAGACCCAATCAATTCACGGCGCTCTTGGAGAGCTGTACCAGCGCGGTGTAAAGCACGTTCTTGTCGAAGGCGGCCCAACTCTTGCCAGCCGATTTGTTCAGATGGATCTGGTGGATGAATTTGTTCTTTACCTGGCTCCGAAGCTACTCGGTGGCGAAAAGCTTGCAATCGGATCGATCGATGTTCCATCAATAGATCAGGCCAAGGGTCTTGCATTTCAAGAAGTGCGCAAACTCGGCGAAGACGTGCTGATTGTGGCAACGCCAGTAAGGGAGAACTAAATGTTTACCGGAATCATTGAGGAACTTGGAACCGTGGCTTCAGTTGAGGTTCTTCCTGACAGTATCCGCTTAGCCATCAAGGGAGATCTTGTAAGACAAGACCTTTCCCAAGGCGAGTCGATCTCTGTGAACGGAGTGTGCCTAACAGCTGCTGAAATCACCTCCGATGGGTTTATCGCTGACGTAATGCTCGAGACCCTTAATCGTTCAAGTTTGAGCGGTATTTCCCAGGGTGAGAGCGTAAACCTAGAGCGAGCGATGTCGGGAGCTGGAAGATTTGGTGGTCACGTGGTTCAAGGCCACGTCGACGGAGTTGCTGAAATCATCTCGCGCGAACCAAGTGCGAACTGGGAAGTAGTGAAGGTCAAAATCCCGGCTGAGTTGTCAAAGTATGTAGTTCACAAGGGATCAATCACTTTTGACGGGGTATCACTTACCGTCAATGACATTTCCGATAACACTGTCTCACTGAGTTTGATACCGGAAACTCTGAGGCTGACAACCTTGGGAACAAAACAAGTCGGCGACAAACTAAACGTCGAGGCCGACATCTTGGCCAAGCACATCGAGAAACTAATAGAGGCAAGGAGTCAGTAATGGAACTGGCAACCGTAGAACAAGCGCTCGAAACACTCAAAGCCGGCAAGCCGGTTTTGGTGGTAGATCACCGCAACCGTGAGAACGAAGGCGATGCCATCATGGCCGCTCAGTTTGCCTCGCCTGAATGGATTTCTTGGATGGTCAAGCACACCTCCGGTTTCATTTGTGCTCCGATGGCTGAGTCTTTAGCCAACCGACTTGAGCTTCCTTTGATGACCAACAACAACCAGGATCGCTACCGCACTCAGTACACCGTTTCTGTTGATGCAGCAGCTGGAGTAACAACCGGAATCAGCGCAGCTGATCGAGCCACAACACTAAGGATTCTTGCTTCGCCAGATTCTCAGCCGGAGCATTTGATTAGACCTGGCCACGTCATTCCACTTCGCGCACATCCAGATGGTGTGTTTGGAAGACCCGGCCATACCGAAGCAACCGTTGACCTACTAAAGCTTGCGGGGCTAGTTCCGGTGGGAGTTATCGCCGAAATGGTCTCCGAAAACGGCGAAATGATGCGCCTTCCTGAGCTTCTAACCGTTGGTGAAAAAGAGAAGCTGCCGGTTATCAGCATCGAGCAGATATTCGATTACCGCGAGCTAGCGGAGGTTATCCCAAGAGATGACACCGTTGAGCGCATTCGCTTTGAGGCAGAAGCAATGATGCCATCAACCCACGGAAGCTTCAAGCTTCGCGGCTACTACGACACCAGAACAACCGCTGACCACGTTGCCATTATTGCCGGCAACCCAACTGGTGAAAATGTTCTGGTGCGCATGCACAGCGAGTGCATTACTGGTGAAGCGTTTGGTTCCAAAAAGTGTGAGTGTGGACCGCAGTTGGACTACGCCCTCGACCGCATTGCAACCGACCCAGCCGGTGGAGTTGTGATTTACCTTCGAGGTCAAGAAGGCCGAGGTATTGGGCTACTCAACAAACTCAAGGCCTACGCTTTACAAGATGAAGGTATGGACACCGTAGAGGCAAACCTAGCCTTGGGTCTTCCTAGCGAAGCGCGCGAGTATGGAGCTGCCGTTTCGATCCTGCGCGATCTTGGAATCAAGAGCGTTCGTCTGATGAGTAATAACCCAGCCAAGATTGATGCTCTCGAGATGGCGGGTATTTCGGTGACTGAGTACGTGCCAATCATCGTCGGACAAGAAAACGAAAACATGGGCTATCTAGAAACAAAAAGAGAAAAGATGGGCCACATTCTTCCGGAAGGTGAAAAAAGTGAGCGGTAGCGGAGCACCGAAAATGGTTATTGACGCATCGGGTCTGAAAGTGACAATCGTCGCCACCAGTTGGCACACGGTTGTCACCGATGGTCTTTTGGCCGGCGCAGAGAAAGCATTGAAGGAAGCTGGCAACAGCGACTACAAAGTGGTTCGGGTACCAGGAGCTTTTGAGCTTCCGCTAGCTGCATCACTTGCTATTCAAAATGGCGCTGAAGTTGTTATTGCCCTGGGTGTTGTCATCCAGGGAGAAACTCCTCACTTTGATTACGTATGTGATGCCGCAACGTCAGGGCTCACTCGTGTTCAGTTGGATACCTCGGTTCCTATTGGCTTTGGTTTGCTTACTGTCTCTAACGAGCAACAGGCTCTGGATCGAGCTGGCCTTGCCAGTTCCAAGGAAGACAAGGGTGCCGAGGCGGTTGAGGCCGCAATCATGATGAAGCGGTTATCCTTTTAGATAAAGAAGGAGAAATCTCATGCTCGAACTTGCCGGAATTCTAAAGATGTTTCTTGTTGTGCTTCACCTAGTTGGAATGGCTGCTCTGCTGGGTGGATTCCTTGTCCAGATTAAAGCTCTACGAGCAAAGACTGCTGAGATTCTTCCTGCGATGGGTCATGGAGCTTGGACCTCGTTCATAACTGGATTACTGCTTGTCGGCGTCCGCGAATGGGAACTGGCGATGGGTGGCGGCGAAGACCTAGATCACGCCAAGATCGCAATCAAGACCGTAGTAGTACTGATTGTTCTGACACTGGTAATAATCCACCGCAAGAAAAAGCCTGTTTCAGGAAGCGTGCTGGGCACCATTGGAGCCCTAACCTTCTTGAACGTCGTTCTCGCTGTTTTCTGGTAGTTCTGGGGCAAAAATCTCCCCCAAAGACAACCCTCGGGTTTGGTTGTTAGCCTTGTTCTATGTCTCTTGAAGTTGTGTTGTCGGCAAAACTCGGCAACACCAGAGTCACGGGTAAAGAGCAGTTCTACACTCCAATAGCCCTTGCCCACACCCTGGTTGAGAAGGTTGAGACCGTCTTGGGCTCGCTTCAGGGTAAGACTGTGCTCGAGCCAGCTGGCGGAACTGGATCATTTGTTGAGGCAGCTTTGTCTAAAGGCGCCAAAGAAGTAATTAGCTTTGATATTGAGCCGCTTCACGAGAAGGTAATTCTCGGAAGTTTTCTTGAGCAGGAACTTACTCAACAAAACTTGATAACTATTTCCAATCCCCCATTCGGAAGAAACAATTCTCTTAGCATTCCTTTTTTCAATCATGCAGCGCGGGTGAGCGATGCCATTTGCTTTATCGTTCCAAGGTCTTGGCGAAAGTGGTCGGTTACTAATCGACTTGATCTGAACTTCGAATTGGTCTCCGACCAAGACATAGACATCGACTACGTGGACTCAAGCGGAGAACTTATTTCCGACAAATCCAGACTGGCAACCTGTTTTCAGATCTGGAAGAAAACTGCAACGCCTCGAGTTCCAGTGAAGATAACCGATATGGGAGTAATCGAGAAAGTCTCCCCTGAACTTGCCGATGTTTCCATGACAATCTTCGGATACGGTTGCGGAAACATTAAAGAAGATTTTGAACGTGTGCCGAACACAACTCAGCTATTCTTGAAACTAAACCACCCGCAGGCCCTTGTCGCTCTGCGGAGTGTTGATTTCTCAAGGTTCTACAAAAGCACCGCTTATACCGAAGCCTTGTCTATTCAGGAGATTAACTACCTTCTGAACGAAGAGATTTATGGCGACCCAATGATTGAAGGTAGTTCCAAATGAGCATGGCAGGCCGCGGCAGACAACTAGGACCCAAAGACACCGGACCCAAAGCAAAGTTCAGCCAACTCACTCCTTACCTACTTGAGCACAGGCCCGCGCTTATCGTTGCAGTGATTCTTTCGCTGATTGGAGCGGTCGTCAGCTTGGCTCAGCCACTAGTTGTGGGGCAGGTGATCACTGCCGTTCAAGAAGGAAAAGACGTAGGTCAACTAGCCGCATTCCTGGTCGTGATCATTTTCGGCGCTGGAATTACCTCGGGATTTATGTACTACGTGCTTGCCAAGGCAGGTGAAGGGGTCGTTCTATCGGCCCGAAACAAGCTTGCTGTTCGATTGCTAAAGCTTCCAATCTTGGAGTACGACCTGAGACGAACCGGTGACCTGGTGTCCCGGGTTGGGTCAGATACCACCTTGCTTCGAGCAGTTCTCACCCAGGGGCTGATTGATGCCGCCGGTGGCGTACTTATATTTGTCGGCGCAATAATCGCCATGGCATTTATTGACCCGTTCCTATTGCTACTTACCCTTGCAATGATCTCAGTGGCAGTTGTCGCAATTGTGATCTCAGCACGTCAGATTCGCTCCGCCACCACTAAAGCTCAGCAACGAGTTGGAGAAATGGCAGCTGCCGTTGAGAGGGCGTTATCTGCGGTTAGAACTATTCGTGCAGCACGTGCTGAATCGCGCGAAACCGCAAGCATCAGCAACGATGCCAACGAGGCTTATGTGCAAGGTGTAAAGATTGCAAAAATCAACGCATTGATTTCGCCGATTGCAGGTGTTGCATCAAACGCTGCCTTCATTGTTGTTATTGGTGTGGGCGGATACCGAGTTGCTGCGGGAGAAACAGAAGTTGCAGATCTGGTGACTTTCATTCTCTTGATGTTTTTGATGATTAGACCGCTTGGACAGGCTTTTGGTGCATATAGCTCGGTGATGAGCGCCCTGGGTGCGCTGGCCCGTATTGAAGAGATACTTGTGCTTCCGTTGGAAGAAACAGCAAAAGAGTCGGCCCAGGTTAGTAAGCCCAGAAAAACGCAAAACGCGATTGAATTCAAAAACGTAAACTTCGGCTATCCATCCACTGAAGATTTTCGAGATGGCAAACCCGTTATCAACAACGTTAGCTTCAAGATTAAAACAGGTGACCGTGTTGCACTGGTGGGACCATCTGGATCTGGTAAGTCCACCATATTGTCTTTGATTGAAAGGTTCTACGAACCAGACTCCGGCGAGATTCTGCTCGAAGGGGTTCCGGTTCGCGAGTTATCGCGCGATACTTTGAGGTCTCAAATTGGCTACGTTGAGCAGGAAGCGCCGGTTCTGGCTGGAACAATCCGAAACAACTTGCTGATTGGCTCACCGGACGCAACCGATGCGCAACTCAAGAAAGTACTGGGTCAAGTCAACATGACCTCAGTTCTCAAGCGAGACAAGCGCGGACTAGACGCTGAGGTGGGCGAAGCTGGAATTATGCTCTCCGGAGGAGAGCGCCAAAGGTTAGCTATTGCCCGGGCGCTTTTGGAGGCTCCCCCGATTTTGCTTCTAGATGAGTCAACTTCAGCCCTCGATGGACTAAACGAGCAGCGCATGCGTGAGGCTATTGACGCTGTAGCTGAGGGAAGAACCATGATTGTCATAGCCCACAGATTGTCCACGGTCGTTGATAGCGATCAGATTATTGTTCTTGACCAAGGCAAGGTAGTCGGCATAGGAACCCATAGCCAGCTGGTCAAATCGACTCCTCTATACAAGCAACTGGCAAAGCAGCAGCTACTAGTTTGATTTGTTGCCGAAGCTTAGAGCTAGGCTGATTTTTATGAACTATCCACTACTTCAAGGACTCGGCGATCCGCTGAGTCGAGACACCGCCCTAGCACTTGATAAAGCAGATGAGCTTGCCTCATTCCGCAAAGAGTTCTTCATCAAAGATGAAAACATTTGCTATCTCGATGGAAACTCATTGGGCCGGTTGCCGCTAAAAACTATCGAGCGCATGAATAGTTTCTTGACCGATGAGTGGGGAACCGAACTTGTTGATGGTTGGAGTCATTGGATTGACGAAGCTCAACCTGCCGGTGATTTACTGGGACGCGCTACCCTCGGTGCAAAAGCTGGACAGGTTCTGGTCTGCGATACAACAAGTGTGAACTTATATCAGCTATGTGTAGCTGCCATCCAGGCAAGACCAAATCGCAAAACAATAATTGTTGACTCCGCGAATTTCCCAACTGATAGATATGTAGTTCAGGGAATCGCGGAGCAGTTTGGCCTGAAGCTAATCACCATAGATAACGATGGCTCGGGTGGTCCGGGGGCAGTCAAGATTGCATCAGAAAATGAACTAATCACTGCCGAACTTCTAGCACCACTACTAAGCGACGATGTTGCACTTGTGACACTGCAAGCTGTGAACTACCGCTCTGGTGCAAGACCGAACATCAAAGCCATCACCGATCTGGTTCGCTCTTTTGGTGGGTTGGTGGTTTGGGATGCTTCCCACGCCGGCGGATCAGTCGAACTTGATTTTGATGCCAACGGTGTTGATTTGGCTGTTGGCTGTACCTATAAATACGGGAATGCTGGCCCGGGATCCCCCGCCTGGCTCTATGTCAAAAAGGAGCTGCAGTCAGAACTGAAAGTTCCAATCCAGGGCTGGTTTGCTCAGGAAGATCAGTTTGCGATGGGGCCTGTCTTTGACAAAAACACCGCTATCCGCGGATTCCAAATTGCAAGCCCTTCAATTATTGGTATCCGTGGAGTTCAAGTGAGCTACGAAATGATTGAACGGGCCGGAATAGCCAAGATAGCCAAGAAGGCTTCCCTTGGAACCGAGCTGATGATTGCCCTGTTTGACGCGTGGCTTGCCCCGCTGGGCTTTACTCTCTTGACCCCTAGGGACGCAAATTCACGAGGCGGGCACATAACCATTGGGCACCCCGAGGCCAAGCGCATAGCGGCAGCCCTAAGACAGTTTGCTCAAGTAATTCCTGATTACCGAATGCCTAACTCGATTCGGTTAGCTATTTCTCCACTACCAACTAGTTTCATTGAGGTCTATGACGGTTTCGAAAGAATCAGAGAATCAGTAATGCGAAAAGACTATGAGAAAATCCAAGACAGCGGAAACAGGGTCACGTAAATGAGTCAAGAACACGACAAGGCAGTCACCTACACCAGCTACCTAAAAGTTGATGAGCTCCTAGAACTTCAGCAACCACTCTCCGATGGCCCAGAGCACGACGAGCTATTGTTCATCACAATTCACCAGGTGTACGAGCTTTGGTTCAAGCAAGTTCTTCACGAATGCGCAGCTCTTCAGACAACACTAGAATCAGGCAACACCCATCGCTCACTCGCGCTGCTTGGTCGAGTCAGAACCATCATGAAAACTTGTGTGGCTCAGCTCGACATTCTAGAAACCATGACGCCACTTCAGTTCAACTCTTTCCGCGGGCGACTTAGTTCCGCTTCTGGATTTCAATCAGCTCAGTTCCGCGAACTAGAAGCAGTTCTTGGAAGACGCGATCAAGCAGGTGCCGACGCTACCCCTGGAACAGGAATGGCAATGGCAGCTCACCTGGTTCCAGGTTCGGCTCCAAGACTTAGAGTTGAGGCCGCTATGACCAGGCCGAGCTTGTACGACTCTGCACTGAAATACTTTTCATCGCGTGGACATACAATTCCTGCGGAAGTCCTGAACCGCGACGTCACCATCGGCTACGAAGCAAATGAGAAAGTGCAGGACGCACTGCTGGATGCCCATCGAAACGACCCAGAATCCAACATGGTTGGCGAGGCCTTGGTTGATCTAGATGAAGGACTTCAGGAGTGGCGCTACCGTCACGTGAAAATGGTGGAGCGAACCATTGGAGCAAAGATGGGATCTGGTGGTTCTTCTGGGGCTGGATACTTATCCAGCACCCTATTTCGCCCCGTGTTTGCTGACCTTTGGGCTATTCGCTCTAGATTCTAGAACCGGCGCGATCAACCACGTTTTTTACCAGCATGGCCCGAGTCATCGGACCAACCCCGCCAGGATTAGGCGATAGCCAGCCCGCTACCTCCGCAACCGCTGGATCAACATCTCCGACAAGTGAGACAATTCCGTTTGCTTCAGTTCTTGTAATACCAACGTCCAAAACTACCGCTTGTGATTTAATCCAATCGGCTTTGACAAAGTGCTTTACTCCAACTGCCGCTACCACCACGTCTGCTCGCTTAACAGCTTCGGGGATGTTCTTACTTCCCGAATGAAGCAGCGTCACGGTTGCATCGATGCTCTTTCGAGAAAGCAATAGCCCTAACGGCCTTCCAACAGTTACACCGCGACCAATAACTGCGACTTCTTTGCCTGCCAGGTCGTAGCCGTAGCGGCGCAGTAGTTCAACGATTCCCATTGGGGTGCAAGGAAGTGGGGATGAGATTTCACCCGACACATTTAGTACTAGTTTTCCAAGGTTGATTGGATGCAATCCATCGGCGTCTTTGTCTGGATCGATGGCTTCCAGTAGCTCGTTGGTGTTGATTCCTACCGGCAATGGAAGTTGAACTATGTAGCCGGTAACTTCCGGTGCATTGTTTAGTTCAGCTACGGCTTTGAAAATATCTGCTTTTGATGCACTAGCGGGCAAATCAATTCGAATTGATTGAACTCCGACTTCTGCGCAGTCGCGATGCTTGCCAGCAACATAAGAGTGTGACCCGGCATCATCGCCAACTAACAAAGTTCCAAGACCTGGGTTAGATCCTGCCTGCTTGAGCTTTACAACTGCGTCAGTAAGTTCTAACTTGATGGCTTTGGCAGTTGCCCGACCATCAAGAATTATCGCGCTCAAGTGCTACCAGTTCTCAAGACCCGAATAGAGCGGGAACTGATCGGTTAGCTTACGAACTCTGGCCTGCAGAGCTGGAACATCTGGGTTGGGTAGCAATGTTTGAGCAATGATCTCAGCAACCTCAGTGAATTCGGTAGCCCCAAAGCCTCTGGTTGCCAGTGCTGGCGTGCCAATTCGGACCCCGGAGGTGACCATTGGCGGGCGAGGGTCATTTGGCACCGAGTTGCGGTTGACAGTGATGCCGACATCGTGGAGCAGATTCTCGGTGGTAATTCCATCAATCGGAGCGTTTCTTAGATCGACCAGAACTAGGTGAACGTCAGTTCCACCGGTCAGAATCGAAACCCCGTTGGACTTGAGGTCTGCTGCCACTAGGCGATCAGCAATAATTCTCGCACCTTCGATGGTGCGCGCTTGGCGCTCCTTGAATTCATCGCCCATGGCTGCCTTGAAGGCAACTGCTTTAGCAGCGATGACGTGCATAAGCGGTCCACCCTGCTGACCTGGGAAAACACCCATGTCAATTTTCTTGGCAATCTCAGCTTTGCAAAGGATTAGACCTGATCTTGGACCAGCGAGAGTTTTGTGAACGGTGGTGGAAACAACGTCCGCGTATGGAACAGGCGACGGATGAACACCAGCGGCAACCAATCCTGCGAAGTGAGCCATGTCGACCCAGAGCTTTGCACCGACTTCATCGGCGATAGATCTAAAGGCTGCAAAATCTAGGTGACGTGAGTAGGCAGACCAACCGGCAATCAAAACTGCTGGCTTAGTTTCAATTGCCCTGGCACGAACGATGTCCATGTCAACCAAGTTTGTATCTGGGTTAAGTTCATACGAGTGCGCGTCATACATCTGACCTGAGAAGTTCAATCGCATGCCGTGAGTTAGGTGTCCACCGTGGGCAAGTTCAAGACCAAGAATTCGATCGCCTGGTTTTGCAAGAGCCATCATCAGTGCGGCGTTTGCAGTTGCACCCGAATGTGGCTGGACGTTTGCGTGCTCAGCGCCGAATAGTTCTTTCGCGCGATCGCGCGCTAGGTTCTCTGCAATATCGACCGCTTCACAACCGCCGTAGTAGCGCTTGCCAGGATATCCTTCTGCATACTTATTGGTTAGAACCGAACCTTGAGCTTCTAGTACTCCGCGTGAAACAAAGTTCTCGCTGGCAATCATTTCTAGGGTGTGGCGCTGACGGTCTAGTTCTTGGGCAAGTACAGCGGCAATTTCTGGGTCAGTTTCGCTAAGTGGCTTGCTAAAGCTGGAAGGTAGCTTGCTTTGGGTCATTCGGGGCTCCTATAGGTCTAGATAGCTGAGATTGGCCCAGGCGCTCGACCAAGTGACTCTTCGCTCCCCGATGGAAACCCATCTTTTAGCGCCAGTTGCGATATTGAGAGCTTATCAGCCCAATAAATCAGGCAATTTACAACACGTTCGCAAAAAGGCATTCGTTAGCACGAACCCCTAGCTTAGAATTGGGAAGTTGCAAAAATTACCAGAAGTGAGCTTTCTTTAGCATGTCCGAACTACCGCTAGCTGTCCTAATCGGGGCAGGAATGATCCTTTTGGGCACTGCCGTAGCGGTCTGGATAGTGGTCAGTATCGTCAGACAAAACCGCAAGGATCAATCCTTTCCTGACTAGTCCTGGCATCGGGGCCTAGCCCCTCTGCCTTCAGCTAGCTATAGCCCCAGGCACTCCTCGCCTAGCCACAACCAACCCGGCAATTAGCGCAAATACTCCAAGCCCGATGAGTCCAGCAAATAGGCTGTTCGAGTTCCAGGGCGACTGCTTGTTTTGAACCGGAACCACAACACTTTGTGCGGCCTGAGACAAGTTGGAAGGCTGCTGCAAAATCTCATCCTGCGATATCGGTGTAGGCGTAGTCACCATTTCATCTGGAGCTGATCGAGTTTCCTCAAAATTGTTTGCTTGAGGCTCGCTCGGAATTTCCTCAATGACAATTGGTGCGACCAACTCTTCAACTGGCTCGGGAGCCAACACCGCTTCTATAGGGGCTGGCTCTTGGGCAGGAGCTTGGGGTGGTTCCGGTTGCGAAGTGACCTGCTGCTCAGATTCTGAAGGAGCCGAGTTCACTGATTCAGGTTCGGGCACACTTGGAACCGCAGGTTCTGTGGTTGATGGATCTTCGGTTGCCGGCGGAGTTGTTGGCTCCTCGACCGGTGGGGCTGTTGTTTCTTCCGCCGGTGGAGAAGATGACTCTTCAGCTGGTGGGGAAGTTGTTTCTTCCGTTGGTGGAGCAGGCGGGCTTTCCACAAAAAGTTGGTAACTGAAAGTGATCTGTCCTGCTCCTGGCCTAACTCCTAAGGTGTGAACCACGTTGGTTATCAAACTTGGGTCGGTGTATGAAGATCCACCACCGCCGCCTCCGGCATCGGTGCAGCATGAGTCAGCGTCTGCGCCACCACCGCCACCGCCGTAGTAACCGCCACCACCACCGCCACCTCCGTGCAGTGGGCCATAGCCTCCAGTACCTCCGACTCCCCAATCACCTGCGGTACCAGAAGTGCCATCGCCATATGTTGCACCACCCAAACCTCCGGCTGACTGGGTACCACCCAATCCGCCAGATCCCTGGCCGGTTTTTCCGTTGGCACCAACCAAGCCGCCTCCTGCTCCGCCTCCTGATCCAAGACCAGAGCCGCGACCGCCGCCGCCGCCGGCAACAACAATCCTGGAGCTAAGCGAGTATCCGATTCTGATATCGCTTGCTCCACCACCGGAACCTTCCACTCCCGCAGAACCACCTGCTGTTCCACCGCCGTTGAAGCCGCCGGGTTCGGCAGCATTTGAGCCTCCAGCACCTCCGACTGTGATGTAGAGAATTTCAGGTACTTGGGTGAATTCGCCGGTGACGCGACCTCCTCCTCCACCGGATTTACCACCTTGCGCACCGAGAGCTTCGAAGCGAATGTTTGTGGCATTAGGAGGAAAGGTAAGAGATTCAATCTGACCGGTGTACCCGAAGGTAATGGTGCATTGATTGTCGAAACATTCCTCGACGATGCTTGCACTTGCTGGCATTGGAGCTATTACTCCAAAAGTTAGTGCCAGAGCGGGAAGTAGCTTTACTGTTTTGTTTGGTTGCCATATTTTCATGGCGCAAATGTAAAACCCCTGACCGCTTTTGGTCAGGGGTTTTACACAAGGTGGATTACTTTAGGCGCGCTGTCAGATTTTCTGCTAGCGAAGCCATGAATTCTTCGGTGCTCTGGTAGGCCTGACCGCTACCAATAAGCGAGGACAAGTCCTTGGTCATTTTGCCCGACTCAACAGTCTTGATCACAACGTCCTCTAAGGTTTCAGCGAACTTGGCAACCTCTGGAGTTCCATCTAGCTTGGCGCGGTGCATTAGGGCACGAGTCCAGGCATAGATTGAAGCAATTGGGTTGGTCGAGGTCTTCTTGCCAGCCTGGTGCTCGCGGTAGTGACGGGTCACAGTTCCGTGAGCTGCTTCTGCCAAAGCGGTCTTGCCATCCGGGGTGGTTAGAACAGAGGTCATTAGGCCCAACGATCCAAAGCCCTGAGCTACGGTGTCTGACTGAACGTCGCCGTCGTAGTTCTTACAGGCCCAAACGTAGCCACCTTCCCACTTCAAGGAAGCGGCAACCATGTCATCGATAAGGCGGTGCTCGTAAGTGATTCCGGCTGCCTTGAATTTCTCAGCGTACTCAGCGTCAAAAACTTCCTGGAAGGCATCCTTGAATGCGCCATCATATGCTTTCAGGATGGTGTTCTTGGTTGATAGGTAGACCGGGTAGTTTCTAGCAAGTCCGTAGTTGAACGATGCTCTTGCAAAATCGCGAATGGAATCCATGTAGTTATACATGCCCATGGCGACTCCACCGGCTGCCGGGTAGTCAGCGATGGTCCAAGTCTGAGGCTCGCCGGTTTCAGGGGTGTAGGTCATGGTGACGGTTCCCTTGCCAGGGATCTTTATGTCAGTTGCCTTGTACTGGTCTCCGTGAGCATGTCGGCCGATAACAATCGGCTTGGTCCAACCCGGAACTAGACGAGGAACGTTAGAGATGATGATCGGCTCGCGGAAAACTACTCCATCAAGAATGTTTCGGATAGTTCCGTTCGGCGACTTCCACATCTTCTTTAGACCAAACTCTACAACTCGAGCCTCATCCGGAGTAATGGTTGCGCACTTGACTCCAACTCCGTGGGCCTTGATGGCGTGAGCTGCGTCAATTGTCACCTGGTCATCAGTTGCGTCTCTGTTTTGAACTGAGAGGTCGTAGTACTCAAGGTCAACATCGAGAAAAGGCAAAATCAAAGAGTCCTTGATGTTCTGCCAGATGATGCGAGTCATTTCATCGCCGTCAAGTTCTACAACTTTGCCAACAACCTTGATTTTTTCCATGTTTGTATCTCTCTTTTTTAGTGTTTCTAAGCCTTGACTAGACTACTGAAGAAATTTAGGACCCCTGGGGTCCTGGCTTCAGGCCTGCTCAGACCAAGGATTCCCGCCAGGCCTTATGCATCTTGGAGAATTTGCCAGAGCCCGAGATCAGGTTCTTTGGAGTGTCGTCCTCAATGATCTTGCCGTGCTCCATGACCAAAACGCGGTCGGCTATCGAGACAGTAGAGAGCCGGTGGGCGATGATTATGGCTGTTCTGTTGGCCAGCAGGGTCTTGAGTCCATACTGGACTAGCCGCTCGGATGGCACATCCAGTGAGCTAGTTGCCTCATCCAGAATCAACACAGCAGGGTCTGCAATAAAGGCCCTTGCAAAAGAAATCAACTGGCGCTGGCCCGAGCTCACCCGGCCACCGCGCTTATTGACATCCGTGGAGTACCCATCGGGCAAGCTCATGATGAAATCATGAGCGCCAACAGCTTTCGCCGCTTGCTCAATCTCATCAGGAGTCGCACTTGGCTTACCCAAAGCGATGTTTTCTGCCACCGAACCTGAAAACAGGTAAGCCTCTTGGGTGACCATCACAACTGCTCGACGCAGATCCTTACTGCTGATGGTTTTTAGATCAACAGAGTCGAGGGTGATTTTTCCGGAGGTTGGATCATAAAAGCGTGAAACCAATTTGGCGATAGTTGATTTACCAGCACCGGTAGTTCCAACCAAAGCAATGGTTTGTCCAGCTGGAATTTCAAGCTCCAGCTTTGGAATAACTTCAATGCCATTTGAGTAGTGGAAAGACACCGCTTCGAATTTGACTTGACCCTTGAAGGTGTCAAGTGGCTTCACTCCTACAGCTTCTGGAACCGATGGCTGTTCTTCCAATACACCAGAGATTTTCTCAAGTGCTGAAGTTGCAGACTGGTAAGAGTTATAGAACATCGCAAGATCTTCCATCGGGTCGTAGAACCTTCTGGCATACAAGATTGCTGCGGTCATTACTCCAATTCCAAGAGAGCCTTCCAAAACCCTGATTCCACCGGAGAGCAAAATTGCGGCAACGGTAATGTTTCCAATCACGATAAGACCCGGGTCATAGATTCCAAACAGCTGGATAACTCGGGCGTTGATGTGTCGGTAGTCCTCAACCAGCACACCGTAGGTTGCCTCGTTGCGCTTTTCCTTTCGGAAGGCCTTCACCGCACGGATACCAGTCATGGTCTCAACGAAGTGAACAATCAGCTTGGCTGAAGAGACCCTGGACTCGCGGAACATCAGTCGTGAGTTCACCTGGAACCAGCGGGTGATCAAGATAAGAGGTATCCAGCTCACCATAAGGATCCAAAAGCTGACCGGGTCCAGAAGCACCAAGGCTGTGGCGGTGAAGAACATAAACAATAGCCCTGCGATCATCTCGTTGCCACCGGTATCAAGCAGTTCCTTGATGGCGTCTAGATCGCTGGTTTGGCGGGAAATTACACGTCCTGAGGTGTACTTCTCGTGAAACTCCAGGGAGAGTTTCTGAGTGTGGATGAAAATTCGCTGCCGAAGATCAAGCAGCACGTCTTGGTTTATCTTGGCCGCGAAGCGCAGGAACCAGCTAATTAGCGATGCTGTGGCAACCGCTGCAAACAGGTAGCCACCAACCACCAAAAACAGTGGTGTGGTGTCAGATTTTAGAGCGGCCGGTAAAGCCCAGTCGATGGCAAGTGCAATTAACGCAGGTCCTGCAACTCGCAGGGCTTGAGATAAAACAACAATCAATAAGCTAAACAGCAGTCTTCCGCGCACTGGATAAATCAGCGACAACAAAAGCTTGCGCGAACGAAGCTTGACTGCTTTTGATTCTTCCTTGTTTAGCTCAATCTTGTCTTCACCGGAGACTCCCTGCATGCTCATCGCTCCACCTCGATTTGATTACCTGAGGCGTCAAGAGACGAAATCACGTAGCGGTAGTGTTCGTTGCTGGCTAGAAGATCTGAGTGCTTTCCAACGGCAACCACTTTGCCATCTTTCATCAGGGCAACCTTGTCAGCTAACTGAACAGTTGATGGGCGGTGCGCAACAATCAAAGCCGTGGTGTTTTTTAGAACATTCCTTAGTGCTTCCTCAACCAATGCCTCAGTTGCAACATCAAGTGCTGAAAGTGGGTCGTCTAAAACCAGAATTGCAGGCTTTGCTGCAACAGCTCGGGCAAGGGCTAAACGCTGGCGCTGACCTCCGGAGAGCGAGAGGCCCTCTTCGCCAATCTTGGTTTCTAGTCCTTCGGGAAGATCGTAAACAAACTGGGCTTGCGCGACCGTGATAGCTTCTCTGAGTTCTTCCTCGGTGGATTGTTCTCTACCGAGCAAGATGTTGTCCCGAACTGAGGCTGAGAACAATGTGGCGTCTTCAAAAGCCATCGCTACGTGCGACCTAAGTTCAAAACGAGTGAGGTCTTTGATATCCACCCCGTCTATTTCAATTACGCCAGAGGTCACGTCATAGAGTCTTGAAGTAAGTGCAGTGAGGGTGGTCTTGCCACAACCGGTGATTCCAATCAGCGCAACTGATTCGCCCGGCTCTAGAACCAAGTTCACGCCGTTGACTATATCTGGCTGATTTGCTGGGGAATCCGGGTACCTGAAGTGGACATCCTTGAATTCAAGCCTGCCCTTAGGGTCCTTGATGGTCTTTGGGCTTGCTGGATCTTCAATTCCAACCGGCTCGTCAATTACTTCGAAAAAGCGCTGAACTGCAGTCTTGGCATCGAGGGTCATAGAAAGTAAAAACCCGATGGACTCGGTTGGCCAGCGAAGAACGGTAGCAGTAGCAAAAAACGCCACCAACCCACCAACAGTTAGTGAACCGTCAGCAACTAAAAATACGCCGACCAGCATTGAAAGGGCAATTGCTGATTCTGGGATAAGCAACAGATAAACCCAAATGTTTGCAATCAGTCCAGCTTTTTTCAATTCAGTGGATCGAAGATCCTTGGCTTCCTTGGCGAATTTACTAGCCGCATGATCGCCGCGACCAAATGCTTTTAGAACACGAATACCGTGAACCGACTCTTCGACCGAAGTTGCAAGATCTCCTGCTTGATCCTGAGAGAGCCTAGCGATAGTTCCATACTTTGCCTCAAAGCGATAACCCTGAATCCAGATTGGAACAGAGATGACAAAAAAGATGAGTCCCAGAAGCCAATGGAAAGTAAACAAGATGGCAAGGCCTGCAACTATCGTGATTGCGTTGGCAACTAGCAGAACCACACCGAATGAAAGCCAACGGCGAATAAGGCTTAGATCTTGCGTGGCACGAGAAAGCAGTTGCCCTGAAGGCCAACGGTCGTGAAAACTAACCGGGAGATCTTGAAGCTTTGCATACAGTGTGCTTCGAAGTCCCGCTTCAACAAATGTGCCAGGAGTTAGAACTAGCCAACGTCGAAGAAGAACCATCACCGCTTCGAGTACTCCCATTATCAAAACTAGGATTACCGAGAAGTACAGAGCATCTAAAGTTCTAACCGATTCAAGGTCATTAATTAGGTCTCTAAGCACCTGCGGAATAGCAAGAGCAAATCCATGGGCTGCTAACGCAGCGACGATTCCAAGAGAAATGCGAGGCAGGGCTTTTTTTGCGTAGGGGAAAATGCGCAGCAGTGTTGCTACGGTTTTCGCCTTTTTCATGATTCCTCTAAATGCCTTTTTCTGCCCTTGCAAGGCAGCCTCTTAGGCTAACACCAGGAAGCTCAGATAATTCCCAACTTCCGCCTAAAACAAGGGTTCTAGTGGAAGAAGTGACGCTCTGATGTGAAATACATTGTTATGCCCGCTGCTGTTGCCGCCGCAATAACTTCGTCGTCGCGAACGGAACCACCAGGCTGCACAACTGCCTTAACCCCGGCGCGTATCAAAAGCTCTAGTCCATCAGCGAATGGGAAAAATGCGTCGCTGGCAGCAACCGTTCCCCTTACTCGAGCTCCGGCTCGGGAAACTGCTAATTCGCAAGAATCAACTCGATTTACCTGGCCCATTCCAATGCCAATAGATGCTCCATCTTTGGCCAGCAAGATTGCATTTGATTTCACTGAGCGAACTGCGCGCCATGCAAACTCAAGATCGGATCTGATTTGAGGATCAGCATTGACCCCCGAAACCAACTTCCAGTTCTTGCTTGTGAAGTTTTCAAAACTATCGGTTTCCTGCAATAGCAATCCGCCGGAAACTTGTTTGATTTCAAAAGCTTCTCTGGAGTAATTTGGTGGTAGCTGAAGGACTCGAAGGTTTTTCTTGGTCAGAAGAAGCTGTAGAGCTTCGAAGTCGTAACCTGGTGCGATTATTACTTCGGTGAATATGTCAGCGACTTGTTTGGCCATTTCCAAGCTCACAGTTCGGTTCGCTGCAATGACCCCTCCATAGGCAGAAATCGAATCACAAAAGTGAGCCTTGGCGTGAGCTTCCGCAATTGGGTCTGGAGAGTTAGCTGGCCCAATTGCGATACCGCAGGGGTTGGCGTGCTTAATAATTGCAACTGCCGGTTCATTGAAATCGTAGGCTGCACGTAGGGCTGCGTCGCCATCGACGTAATTGTTATAAGACATTTCCTTGCCACCGAATTGCTTCGCTTGGGCAATTCCAAGAGATGCTTCTAGGCCAGCAATTTTATAGAGCGCTGCAGATTGATGAGAGTTTTCTCCGTAGCGAAGTACCGAATCCAAAGAAGCCTGAATCTCAAGAGTCTTTGCAAATCCGGGGTTCTTGCTTGGTTCCTCGGTGGATCTTCCAGCCTCCAGCTTCCAAGCTTCGTCGGCGGCAGTGGCCATCCAATTTGAAACTGCAGTGTCGTATTTGGCGGTGTGGGAAAAGGCCAGCAGCGCTAGTTCTTTACGGAGCTTAAGAGTCGTCCCGCCATCTTCCAAGGCGCTAATGATTTCCGGGTACCTGCTGGGATCCACCACAATGGCCACATTGGCGTGGTTTTTGGCGGATGCCCTAACCATTGCGGGCCCGCCGATGTCAATCTGGTCAATGGCTGCCTCTCCGGTTGCACCGGCCGTAATTGCCTCCACGAACGGATACAGGTTCACAACTACTAACTGAAATGGCTCAACGTTCAAATCCTTGAGTTGGTTTTGGTGTGAAACCAGGCGAAGATCAGCAAGTAAACCAGCGTGAATTGAAGGGTGCAAGGTCTTTACTCGACCATCCAATGTTTCTTCAAATCCTGTGACCTTTGAAACCTCGGTGACTTTGATTCCAGCATCGGCAATGGTTTTTGCAGTGGAACCGGTTGAGACTATTTCCACGCCAGCTGTAGCTAGCGATTTGGCAAGCTCGAGTAAACCCCTCTTGTCTGACACGGAGATAAGTGCGCGCTTAATTGGAATCTTGTCGTAGTGACGGTAGTCAGCGGCTAGGTATTTGCTTTCCATGACGTTGCTCTAAATGCTCGCTAGATCAATGCGCTTTTCAGCAACACCGATGATTGTCTGAATTAGCATGTCGCGCTCATGCACTTTGATTCGCTCGTGAAGAGTTGCGATATCATCGCCGGGCATAACTGGTACTTTCCTTTGCTCGATGATTGGTCCCGTATCCATACCCGCATCAACAACATGAATAGTTGCACCGGTTTCGGTAACCCCTGCTGCTAATGTGTCTCGGACTGCGTTAGCTCCAGGAAAAAGAGGAAGCATTGAGGCATGGATGTTAATAATGTTTGGGCTGAAACGGTCAATGAACTGTGGAGGAAGTATCTTCATGAATCCAGCCAAGGCAATAAGGTCTGGGTTGTAAGACTCCACGGTTTCCTGCAGTCTTCGTCCCCAGCTTTCACGGTTGGGAAATTTTCCGCGCTCAACCACGAAAGTTGGTATTCCGTATAAGTCAGCGTGGGCTAAACCAGGAGCTGCGCCATCAGAACCTACCGCGAGCACGCGAACCGGCACGAGGGGATTCTCGATTGCTTTCAATAAGGCAAGTAGGTTCGATCCAGTACCTGAAATCAAGACCACCACCGACAACATGCGGCTAGCTTACTGGTCTGGGTTTTGGGGCGCTTGCCTCAGCTGGGCGGGCGCTAAAGAAAGCCGCGAGTGTGGCAACAACGAAAACTTCAATAAAGCTAATCAACATCAGTAGCCACGGGTTTATCCCGATTTGGCTAAGCCTGCCAGGCCCCGCCCCTCCAGAGGCAAGCACCGCAAGAATCCCAAGCTGAACCGAGGTCACTAGTGCAATTGAAAGCCCTAAGGAAATAGCAGCTGACCAAGCAGTTGCAAATTCAAATCTGATCTCATCTGCCGAGCGACGAATCGACAACGTCGCAATAAAGGCTGCAAGCAGAACCACCACAATTGCGATCATGCCAAAATCCAGTCTTCCTACCGGAAGTGCTCCAAGCAGTGGCACTGCAGGAAGCGGTCCAACTTGAGAACCAAGTGGAGAGATCAACGAACCGGTTCCAATTGAGAAACCAACACCGGTAAACCAAGCCGCACCATAGATAATCAAGTTCGGTAGCAAGGCCAACTGCCCCGCTGTCAGTACAACCGCTCCAAGTACGCTCACCTGAACGCTTTCATACAGCCTTGTGATATCAATCCAACTAAAGCCAATCAGGATTGCAATCACAAAAGCTGACACCATCAGCAGCATTACTGTTATGGCAGTTCCTGCGCGAAGCGCAGGAGCAATTAGCGAACGAATGCTCCAGTGCATTCGGAGGCGGAAATCATTTAGTGCCCTTCGGATTCGATCACGCTCGGGCGATTGATCAATAACATCGCCATCAAATAACTCATCGGGCCTACCAAAAACCGAACCAAGAAATTGAAAGAAGAAAAATAGGGCGGTTGGAAAAACTACGCCTTGCCAAGTCACTGGATAAATTGCTGGGTCAAAAGCCAGAGTGCTTATTCCAAGAGATGCGACTCCCATAACTAAAGTTCCGCCGAGCCACCCAGGCCAAAGTGCTGAAGAGGCAAGGAACCTCTTACCTGCTGTGTAATAAAGTCTGGCAAACCAAATGGTCATTCCAAGTGGAATCAGTGCAACTACAAAAGTTGGAACTGCAACGCCTAGTATTTCACCGGCTGGAACTACCAGCCTGGTGCCGTGGGAAAGTAGCCAAAAATCAGACGCTGCTCGAAAGGCTACAAGCCAATCAACGTTTGCGTCATTTTCGAAAAGCCAAACTATGGTCAGTGGACCTAAGAGCACACCTAAGCCCAGCAACACTCGAATCGCAGCATCGAATGCTGCGAGTAAGAAGGTCTGTGGCTTATTCACTTACAAGAGTTCTTTATAAAGAACTGATTACCTCGCGCATAAGCGCCGCGGTCTCGCTCGGGGTTTTGCCAACCTTGACGCCAACAGCTTCGAAGGCTTCCTTTTTGGCTTGGGCAGTTCCGGCAGAGCCAGAAACAATAGCTCCAGCGTGCCCCATGGTCTTACCCTCGGGTGCTGTGAATCCGGCAACATAAGCCACCACTGGCTTGGTGACGTGGTCCTTGATGTAGGCAGCGGCTTTTTCTTCCGAGTCGCCACCGATTTCACCGATCAAAACTATTGCCTTGGTCTCTGGGTCATTTTGGAAAGCTTCGAGTGCATCGATGTGGGTGGTTCCAATAACTGGGTCACCGCCGATTCCAATGGCGGTTGACATTCCGATATCCCGTAGCTCAAACATCATTTGATATGTAAGTGTTCCGGATTTGGAAACAAGTCCAATAGGACCAGGACCTGTGATATCGCTCGGAGTGATTCCCGCGTTGGATTTTCCTGGGCTGATGATTCCAGGGCAGTTAGGGCCAATGATTCGAGTCTTTAGTCCTTTGGATACGTTGTATGCCCAAGCTTCTGCTGAGTCGTGAACTGGAATGCCTTCGGTGATTGCAACTGCAAGCTTGATCTCGGCATCGATTGCCTCAATCATTGCGGCCTTTGCGAAAGCAGGTGGAACAAACATCACGGTGACATTCGCGCCAGTTTCATTCATAGCCTCAGCAACGGAACCAAAGATTGGAAGGGTCTTGCCATCAACTTCAACGGTTTCGCCAGCCTTGCGAGGGTTTACTCCACCAACGATGTTGGAGCCGCCCTTGAGCATGCGCTGAGTGTGCTTCATACCCTCTGATCCAGTCATACCCTGGACGATGATTTTTGAATTCTGGTCTAGAAAAATTGCCATTAAGTTCTTCCCTACTTGCTTGCTAGCTCAGCTGCTTTATCGGCAGCCTCGTCCATGGTCTCGACAACGGTGACAAGCGGGTGATTAGCATCCGCCAGAATTTTTCTTCCCTCAACAACGTTGTTGCCATCGAGGCGAACAACCAAAGGTTTGGATGCTTTTGAACCAAGCTTGGCCAAGGCTCCAACGATTCCGTTGGCAACTGCGTCACAGGCAGTGATTCCACCAAAGACGTTTACAAACACGCTCTTGACCTGTGGATCGTTCAAGATCACATCGAGTCCCGCA
>Ga0208852_1000063_pt1 | contig 26312 bp, 25 predicted proteins | sample LakMenEpi18Jun09_FD_150711 | JGI IMG/M metagenome (GOLD analysis project Ga0208852, IMG submission 150711) | Freshwater microbial communities from Lake Mendota, WI - 18JUN2009 deep hole epilimnion ns (SPAdes) | ecosystem: Environmental > Aquatic > Freshwater > Lake > Epilimnion/Euphotic zone ...
CGAGTACTGGTCCGGAGCTAGCGTGAAGTCAATGGCAATTGGTGCCCAGGCAATGGCGGCCTTCGTTCGCGAAGCTGCCAAGGGTTATGGAATCACAGTTGCTCTTCACACCGATCACTGCGCAAAGCACCAGCTGGACGGATTTGTGCGTCCACTTCTTGAAATTTCTGCTGAGCGAGTAAAGAACGGTCAAGAGGCGCTATTCAATTCACACATGTGGGATGGCTCTGCAGTGCCGCTTGCTGAGAATCTAGAAATTGCAAAAGAGCTACTAGCCAAAACCAAAAACACTGGATCGATTCTTGAAATTGAAGTTGGAGTAGTTGGCGGAGAAGAAGACGGCGTCGAAGGTGGAATGGGCGAGCACCTATTCACAACAGTCGAAGACGGAATGGCTACCGCAGAAGCTCTAGGTCTTGGAGAAAACGGTCGCTACCTGACAGCGCTAACTTTCGGAAATGTCCATGGAAGCTACAAGCCTGGAAGCGTTCAGCTTCGCCCAGAGCTGCTGGATGAAATCCAGAAAGCAGTTGGACAGAAGTATTCCAAGAACCTACCATTTGACCTGGTATTCCACGGTGGCTCAGGTTCGACCGCTAAAGAGATATCCGACGCAGTTAGCTTCGGTGTGATCAAGATGAATATTGATACTGACACTCAGTACGCATTCACTAGAGCAATTGCCGGACACATGTTTGCCAACTACGATGGCGTTCTAAAGGTCGACGGCGAAGTTGGAAACAAGAAAACTTATGACCCTAGAGTCTGGGGCAAGCTAGCTGAGGCATCAATGGCTGCCCGAGTTGTTGAGGCTGCTGCTCAGTTGGGTTCAGCCGGAAAGTCTGCGACGGCCTAAGTTGCGAGACCCGTTCTACGACAACGGCAACCCCAGATTCACAGGGAAATACAAAGACGGCCAGATGCATGGTTCCTGGAAGTTCTATCGCAAAGATGGTTCGCTAATGAGAAGCGGCAAATTCAACTTAGGTAAGCAGATTGGTGTTTGGACTACTTATGACCGAAGTGGTCACCCACACAAAGAAACAGACTTTGGCTCCTAGGAGCGCTTGACCTTGTTGCTGGTGTCTTGACCCGCGCTCTTGAGGTCTTTGCGAAGCTCCTTGGGAAGCGAGAACTGAACGTCTTCTTCGGCGGTTGTGATCTCGATTGGGGCTCCGTAGCCGCGCTCGGCTAAGTATTCAAGAACCTGATCAACTAGCTCTTCAGGTGCTGAAGCTCCCGAGGAAACGCCTACTGTTTCTACTCCCTCGAACCACTGCTCCTGGATCTCGCTGGCGTAGTCAATTCGGTAGGCAGCCTTGGCTCCTGCCTCTAAAGCGACTTCGACTAGGCGAACAGTGTTTGAGGAGTTAGCTGACCCAACAACCAAAACTAGATCAGATTCGGCTCCGACTTTTTTGATGGCAACCTGACGGTTCTGGGTTGCATAGCAGATGTCATCGCTAGGCGGGTTCTGCAAAGTTGGGAACTTCTCACGAAGTTTTATCACTGTCTCCATGGTCTCATCGACTGAAAGTGTGGTCTGAGATAGCCAAATCACTTTCTTTGGATCTTTGACCCTGGCGTTTGCGACGCCATCTTTACCATCAATGAGCTGAACGTGATCTGGTGCTTCGCCAGCAGTTCCTTCTACTTCCTCGTGGCCTTCGTGGCCGATAAGCAGAATGTCATATTCCTCTTGGGCAAATCGCTGAACTTCGCGATGAACTTTTGTCACCAGTGGGCATGTTGCGTCAATAGTGTTTAGACCTCGCGCTTCTGACGCCTTAACCACAGCTGGAGAAACTCCATGCGCTGAGAAAACTAGAACTGAGCCTTCTGGCACTTCATCAACTTCGTTAACAAAGATTGCGCCGCGTTTTTCTAGTCCGGTGACGACGTGCTTGTTATGGACAATTTCCTTTCGGACATAAACCGGCGCTCCATAGTGATCGAGGGCCTTCTCAACCGCGATAACTGCGCGGTCAACGCCTGCGCAGTATCCTCTCGGGGCGGCCAGAAGCACGCGCCGCGGGGCGGTATTGTTTATTTGGGTCACAGCCCAAGTCTACGAGAGATAATCAGCCCTCCCTAAGGAATAGCCATGTCGGAGATCCAATCAGGTGAATCCTCCGAATCGAGAGTTTCCAGCGAGCAAACGCCCTGGTCGGTAGCCAATTTCACAAACACTCTCAAAGAGTGGATAACGCGACTTGGCAATGTTTGGGTCGAAGGTCAGATCTCTCAGATAAGCCCTAAAAAGGACGTTTTCTTTGGGGAACTGCGCGATCTAGTTGCGGACAAAGGCTTCTCCATTCACTCCAGAAGACCAGACGTATTGGCAGCTGTAAGTGAACTATCCGCTGGCGATCGAGTAGTTGCACTAGTGCATCCAGATTTTTGGGAGCGATCTGGAAAAACCAGCATGGATGTTTTGGCCATTCGAAAAGTTGGCCTTGGTGAACTGCTGGAGCGAATCGAGCGTTTGCGTCAACAGTTGATCAAAGAGGGGCTCACTCTTGCAGAGCGTAAGCAACCTCTGCCTTTTTTACCAAACTTAATTGGGCTTATCACCGGCGCGAATAGCGACGCAGAAAAAGATGTTCTTCAAAACACCAAGGCCCGTTGGCCTGAGGTTCGTTTCAAGGTTCAACACACACCAGTCCAGGGCGACAAAGCAGCTCCGGAAATCATTAAGGCTATTGATCTTTTGGATGCCGACCCCGAAGTTGATGTGATTGTTTTAGCACGTGGTGGTGGAAGCTTCCAGGACCTGTTGGTTTTCTCTGATGAAAAAGTTGTGCGAGCAGTTGCTAACTGTAAGACGCCAATAGTTAGTGCGATCGGGCACGAGAACGACAGGCCGCTGACTGATGAGGTGGCTGACGTTAGAGCTTCGACCCCAACCGACGCCGCTAAGTTGATTGTTCCCGACGTTATCGAAGAGCGCAAAAAGATTTCTCAAGCGCTGGAGCGAATCAGCCTTAGGGTGGTGGGTTTTGTTCAGAATCAAATTGAGTTAATTCTTGGAATTCGATCTCGACCAATTCTTGCTAATCCATTTACTCTGGTGGACGAGCGAGCTCTTCAAATTTCTCAGCTTGAACAAAATCTTTCTAGCCAGATAAACAACACCTTAGAAAAACAACAGCTTCTAATCACTGGGCTAAGGGGTCAAGTCAGAGCGCTTTCTCCAAAGCTAACTCTCGATCGCGGGTACGCCGTTGTGCGTGATCTAAATGGCCATGTCTTGACCGAACCGAGACAAGCAAAGACGGGACAGAAGCTAAAGATCACCCTTTCTGGGGGCGATCTTGGAGCCACTGCAGATTGAAAGTAGGCTTGAGACACAATGACTGAAAACAACAAAGACGTAGCGAACATGAGCTACGAGCAGGCCCGTGATGAGCTGGTCAAAGTTGTTGCCGAGCTTGAGGCCGGATCTGCCACTCTAGAGACTTCTATGCAGCTTTGGGAGCGCGGCGAAGCACTGGCAGACAAGTGCGAACAGTGGCTATCAGGAGCTCGCGCTACCCTCCAAAAAGCAGCTAAGACTAAGAAAAGTTCTGCTGAATGAGTGATGCTGCGGCACAGCGAAGAGCCAAACAAACACTAAACAACCTTCTGCTTTCGCTTGCGGCAACCGTTGGTGTGATGGTGCTTCTAGTTCTAGCGGTACCTCGGGATGACTCTAACCGCGTTCAACCGGTTGACTATGTTGCTATCGCCGAGCAAGCTGCCAACGAAGCCACTGGAAAGTTATTGATCCCGACGATTCCAGTTGATTGGTATTCCAACGCTGCTCGCTACCGTTCCTCGGACCAAGATGGTGTTGCCAATTGGTACGTGGGTTTTGTCGGTCCCAACAGTGAATTCCTAGCAATGACTCAGGCGTTGGATGTTAATCAAACCTGGATACAGCTAATGCTGGAGTCAAATAAGCCAACCGGCAAAGTTGAGCTTGCGGGCCAGAGCTGGCAGATTTTTGAGAGTGTTCGTGAAAACAATCCACCTAAGTCCAAGGACTATATGATGGTTTTGGAATACGACAAGAACGCAGTATTTGTCTATGGGGTTGCCCCCACCGAAGTGCTCGAGGATTTTGCACTTCAGTTAACTTTGCAGATCGAAAGGCAGTAACTTGAGCACTACACCTAGCCAAGCCTACAAAAAGTTCATGGAGGGTAACCAGAGATTTATCGATGGAAACCCCTCCCACCCAAGGCAAGACGTCGAACACCGAACTGAAATAGCGGCGAGTCAAAAACCTTTTGCTGCTCTTTTTGGATGTTCGGATTCAAGGCTGTCTGCAGAAATCATTTTTGATGTTGGCCTTGGAGATTTGTTTGTTGTGCGAAACGCAGGCCAAGTAATTGCCGAAACTATCCTGGGTTCTCTCGAGTACAGCGTGGAGGTGCTCGAGGTGCCGCTAATTGTGATCTTGGGCCACGATAGCTGCGGGGCGATTCAAGCAACCATGGCATCTGATGCGGGGACTTTAAACACCTCAGGGGAATTCATTCAGAACTTGGTATCCAGGATCAAACCCACCGTGGACGCGGCCAAGCTTGCCGGTACCAACTCCATCGATGAAATCACCGATTTGCACGTGAAAGACACCGTTGCTGAGCTAGTTAGCCGTTCCAAGCTCATCGATAGCGCCATTAGAAGCGGTAAATTAGCTGTTGTGGGAGCAACTTACCAACTTGCTCTTGGCAAGGTGACCCCGCTAGTCACCGTTGGCAACGTCAACTAAGGCCCTAAGAAAGGCTCGATTTTCGTGGAATACCGAATTGAACGCGACACCATGGGTGAAGTTCAAGTCCCCAAGAATGCTCTTTACGCAGCGCAAACTCAAAGGGCAGTAGAGAACTTCCCGATTTCGGGCTCCACTCTAGAGCGTGCCCACATCGCTGCACTAGCACAGATCAAAAAAGCCGCCGCTTTGGCAAATGCTTCGCTTGGAGTTCTTGACAAGGAAATTGCTAACGCAATTTCAAAAAGTGCCGATGAAGTCATCGGTGGCACTCTAGATGAGCACTTCCCGGTCGATGTCTACCAGACCGGATCTGGAACCTCCTCAAACATGAACATGAATGAGGTTCTTGCAACTCTTGCAACAAAGCACCTTGGTAAAAGTGTTCACCCGAATGATCACGTCAACGCTTCGCAGTCTTCCAATGACGTCTTTCCAACTTCTGTCCACCTAGCGGTGACCTCGGCACTGATCAACGATTTGATTCCGGCCTTGGATTACCTAGCGAAGAAACTTGAAGTAAAAGCTAAGTCCTGGGCCGGAGTTGTGAAGGCTGGTCGCACTCACTTGATGGATGCTACCCCGGTGACACTAGGTCAGGAATTTGGTGGCTATGCAGCTCAGATTCGCTACGGCATCGAACGGATTCAATCTTCAATTCCTCGAGTAGCTGAAGTTCCACTCGGTGGCACCGCAGTTGGAACTGGAATTAACACACCAAAGGGTTTCCCTCAGGCAGTTATAAAACTTCTTGCCGACCAGACCAAACTTCCAATCACTGAAGCTCGCGATCACTTTGAAGCTCAAGGGGCAAGAGATGCGCTGGTCGAAGCATCCGGTGCATTACGAGTTTTGGCAGTTAGCCTCACAAAAATCAATAACGACCTTCGATGGATGGGCTCAGGACCAAACGCCGGCCTTGGAGAGCTTTCTATTCCTGATCTGCAGCCAGGGTCTTCGATAATGCCCGGCAAGGTCAACCCCGTTGTTCCTGAGGCAGTTTTGATGGTTTGCGCACGAGTTATAGGAAACGACCAGACCGTTGCCTGGGCAGGAGCTTCTGGAAACTTTGAACTCAACGTTGCAATTCCAGTGATGGGCAACGCCCTTTTGGAGTCGATTAGATTACTTGCCAATTCATCAAAGGTCTTGGCGGATAAGACCATTGAGGGCCTGGAGGTCAATACCGAAAGAGCAAGGGCTCTGGCCGAGTCTTCTCCTGCGATAGTGACTCCCTTGAACAAAGTAATCGGCTACGAGGCTGCTGCCAAGATTGCTAAGCACTCGGTTGAGAAGTCAATTACCGTTCGAGAAGCAGTTATCGACTTAGGTTTTGTTGAGCGTGGCGAGATTACATTAGAGCAGCTCGATGCAGCGCTCGATGTTCTTTCTATGACCAAACCGCCAAAGTAACCGCTCCTAAAAAACCTGCAATCAAATAGGGGCCCAGCGCCATTGATCCGCCGAGCTTAATCCGTTTTCTCAGCAATAGCCAGATCGCAACTACTCCTGCAATTAGAAAACTAAGCCCTAGCGCGATTATCGGCAGAAGTGGTGAAAACCAACCTAGTGCAAGAGCCATGACGGTCATGAGCTTGACATCCCCCATACCAAGAAGCCCGAGTCGGTTAATCAGTAGTGAAAGAGTGAAGGTCACAACTCCAGCCAAAAGCGCCCAGAGCATGTTGACAAATCCGGCTCCGGTGACGCCTGCCAATAGTTGACCTAGCCAGGTGATTGGAAAAGCAGGCAGCACGTATTTGTTTGGAAGTCGCCGCTCGAGAATATCGGTCTTGGCTAAGGGCCAAGCCGTAAGGACCAAATAGCCAAGACCGAGTGCCGAAAACAACGAGGAGAGATTTTCAAACACCCGCTCAGGGTATTGATGCTGTTCTTACTTCGGGAAAGTTATCCCCAAGCGCTTACCGGTCCAATAGCTCCGTGACCAAAGCCGCAATGGCGCTTCGTTCGGAGCGAGTCAGGGTGATGTGAGCAAACAGTGACTGGCCCTTGAGGGTCTCTATCACTGAAGCGATTCCATCGTGCCTACCGACTCGGAGGTTGTCACGCTGGGCAACATCATGAGTCAAGATCACTCTGGAGTTTTGACCAATGCGGGACAAAACAGTGAGTAAAACGTTTCTTTCCAGCGACTGAGCCTCGTCAACAATCACAAAACTGTCGTGGAGAGAGCGTCCTCGAATGTGGGTTAGCGGAAGCACCTCTAGCAAGCCCCGATCCCGGATGTGCTCGATAACCTCTTTGGAAACCAACGCGCTCAGGGTGTCAAAAATCGCCTGACCCCAAGGATTCATCTTTTCGGCCTCGGTGCCTGGAAGGTAGCCAAGCTCCTGTCCTCCAACGGCATAAAGGGGTCTAAAGACCATGATCTTTTTGTGCTGGCGCCGCTCAACTACCGCTTCCAGTGCCGCACACAGCGCCAAGGCCGATTTTCCGGTACCGGCACGTCCACCCATCGAAACAATTCCAATTTCCTGATCCAACAGGTAGTCAATGGCGAGACGTTGCTCGGCAGATCTTCCTTGAACTCCAAACACTCCGCGATCTCCTCGCACGAGCTTGACCTTCTTGCTTGAGGTGACGCGGCCGAGAGCGTGTCCTCTTTCTGAGGAGATAACTAAACCGCTGTTGACTGGAAGGTTCGCAGCCTCTGGGTGAGTGATTTCTTCGTTGTCGTAAAGCTCTGCCATCTGATCAGCACTTAGCGCTAGCTCACTAATTCCGCTCCAGCCAGAGTCGGTAGCAAGTTCGTTTAGGTACTCCTCCGCCAGCATTCCAAGACTTGCAGCTTTGACTCGCATTGGAAGATCTTTTGAAACAACGGTGACGTTGAAGCCCTCGTTGGATAGGTTCATGGCTACCGAAAGAATGCGCGAATCGTTATCGCCAAGCTGGAATCCGGTTGGCAGCACTGACTGGTCGCTGTGATTTAGCTCGACTCTGAGGGTTCCTTTGTCGCCAACCTCTATTGGAAAATCAAGTCGCTGATGCTTTTGGCGAAGGTCATCTAGGTGCCTGAGGGCCACTCTTGCGAAGTAGCCAATTTCAGGATCGTGGCGCTTTTTCTCAAGCTCATTGATTACCACGATTGGTATGACAACTTCGTGTTCCTCGAAGCGGAACATGGCCTTTGGATCGGATAGTAAAACTGAGGTGTCCAGCACGAAGGTTCTCACCGCCTGATCGTTCTTGGTTTGGTTCTTGGCAGTTGAAGCAGCTTCGGCTTTAGGCAATTATTCCTCCATAGTTTCAGGCTTAGCTTTAAGGTAAATCCTGAGATGGAGTTGGAGCGCTAACAACACGCCCGAATCAGGGGTCGCCTAAGCGCCGAAGCGGCGGTGCCTGCGGGCAAAAGCTCGGATCGCCCGAAGAAAGTCCACCCGGCGAAAATCCGGCCAGAGAGCTTCCTCGAAGTAAAGCTCGGAGTTGCTGGATTGCCAAAGCAAGAAACCACTGAGTCTTTGTTCACCTGAGGTTCTAATAATCAGATCTGGGTCGGGTTGATCTGAGGTGTAGAGGTGCTTGGCAATAAGTTCAGGAGTGAGTGAGTCTGCAAGTTTCTCAAGGTCAGACCCATGGCTGATTGAATCCCTGACGATTGAGCGCATAGCGTCAGTTATCTCTTGGCGACCGCCATATCCGATAGCAAGGTTGACTTGAGCACCTTGAGTGTCACGGCTAGCCAATTCGCTTTGCTCTAGCACATCCAGGAAGTTAGGTGGCAGGGAGCTTCGATCGCCAACTAAGCGCAGCTTCCAGTTTCCTCGGCGGACCATTTCTTGGGCAAGATCGGTGAGGATAACCAGTAAATCCTTTAGCTCTTCCGAATCACGTTTTTTCAAATTCTCGGTAGACAGCAGGTACAAAGTGACAACTGGGACTTGCAGTCCATCGCACCACGAAAGAAAGTCAAAAATCTTTTGCGCGCCAGCTACGTGACCTTCCTTGGCCTTTGAGCCATTTTTCTTGTCTGCCCAGCGTCTATTGCCATCAAGCATTACTGCGATGTGTTGAGGGATGTTGGATTTATTTAGCTGACGCTCAATTCGGCCCTCATAGAGTCGATAAATCAGATTTCGCACTTCTTAAGGTTACCGCTGGAAAAGCAAACTAGGGTTGAATCATGACCAACGGCCCATCCAACGAGACTCCGATGCATCTGCCCCTGTCTGAGAGCTCCGAAGCGGCGGCTGAAACCAAGCCCACCTGGAGAGGTTGGATCCACACCGGAATCCTTCCACTAGTCATCGCCGGAGGCATTGTTCTTTTAGTGGTAGCCGATGGGTTCGTCGCCAAAGTTGCTGCGGCTGTTTTCTTCGCTGGCTCATTATTGCTTTTTGGAACCAGCGCCATTTATCATCGCTTTAATTGGGGTCCTAAGGCCAAGCTTGCGCTCAAGCGCTTTGATCACGCCAACATCTTTTTGCTAATCGCCGGTAGCTATACCCCGGTGACCTTGCTGGCCCTACCGCAAGAAAAGGGCCTACTGCTAATAATTGCAATCTGGACGGTTGCCCTACTTGGAATTGGTTTTAGGGTCTTCTGGATTGGTGCACCTAGGTGGCTATACGTAGTGATTTACATCGCAATGGGTTGGGCAGCAGTTGTCTACCTACCGGAACTGCTAGCAGCAAATCTTGCAATGATGCTACTTATCTTGATCGGTGGATTGCTCTACACACTCGGTGCGGTCTTCTACGCGATGAAAAGGCCTAATCCATTCCCTGGACACTTTGGCTTCCATGAGATTTTTCACACCTTTACCGCTCTGGCATTTATGTGCCACTGGAGCGCAGTGCTACTTATTTCCCTGTCCCCAGTTGTCGGCTCCTTCGGTTAGGAACTAGCGCTCTGGCTTTTCTGGAGGAGCTGGTCGATCAGGCTTACCTGTTAAGCCATAACTAGTATTCGATTCTGAACTGGAGGCCTGCTCCTGATCTAGTAGTTCAGCAATTTCAGCACGGTAGCGAACGCGTCGAATCCTTCTAACCAGGTCCCAAATAATCAGCAGCGATGCTGCTGCCAAACCGAAAGTGGCTAGAAAGCCAACCACACCTGGGCTGTACCAGGTGTCATCGATGATTACTTCGCCGGGGGCAGGAGTTTCCAAGAGGATTGCAAAAAGTTTCATAACTCAAGTATGAACTACGAATCTCGGTTAACCTTAAGCCGTGAGTGAAAATCTTCTTGAGAAGCGATACGGGGTTGGATCAACCCGCAAAAAAGACCGAGTATTCGCAATAGTCATCGCGTCTATCGCTCTGGTGGCCTTTCTAGTTTGGGCTCTAATTTTCACTATTGACGATTCTCAAAAAATCAGCACTCGGGATGTTGGCTTCACAGTCAATGATGAATTCTCAACCGAAGTCGTTTTTGAGGTCACTAGGCAACCTGGCCAAAAAGTGATGTGCGATGTACAAGTGCTTAGCCAAAGCTATGCCGTGGTTGGGTTCAAAACCATTGCTGTAGAACCCTCATCAAACCGCTCAGTTGTGGTTTCAACCGTGGTGAACACCACAGAACTTGGTACAACCGGCTTGGTTGATAGCTGCCGTTGAAAGTAAGCTTTAGAGATTATGTCTGAACCTAACGAAGCTACCTGGCTTACCCAGGAGGCCTTTGACCGCCTTGCTGACGAGCGCGAGCACCTAATCACAGTTGCACGAGGAGATATCGCCAAGCGGATTCAGGAAGCTCGTGAAGAAGGTGACCTGAAGGAAAACGGTGGCTACCATGCCGCCAAAGAAGAGCAGGGCAAGATCGAAGCCCGAATCAATCGCATTGAAGAGATTCTCGCAACTGCTCAGGTGGGGCAAGCCCCCAAAGCTCACGGTGTAGTTGAGCAAGGACTAGTAGTCACAGTGAATCTGAACGGAAGCGAAAAGAAGTTTTTGTTGGGAAGCGCAGAAATCAACGACGACAGCGTTGAGGTTTATAGCCCGGACTCACCAATTGGCAGTGCAATTCTTGGCAAGAAAGTTGGCGAAGAACTTCAGGTGTTTTTGCCTAATGGCAAAGCTATTTCAGTAAAAATCCTTAGCGTAGCGAACGCTTAGTCTTCTCGCGGTTTCTCGAGTCTTGGGCGAAGCCCGGCTTTTTCTAGGGCCTTCACAACTTCCATTCGGTGCTCGTGACCACTTGTTTCAACCGACAGGTTCAACTCAACTTCACTAATCTGCAAGCCATTTCCGTGTCTTGTGTGCAGCACCTCAACAACGTTTGCATGTGCTCCCGCAATTACTTCAGCGGTAAGGGCAAGTTGACCTGGGCGGTCAGGAAGCATCACGGAGAAGTTGGTGTAGCGATCCGAGGCGGATAGCCCGTGACGAATAACTCTCTGAAGTAGCAGCGGGTCCATGTTTCCGCCGGACAAAATGGCAATAGTCTTGCCCTTGGCTTTGGCTTTGCCGTTCATCAGTGCTGCAACTGCTACCGCACCGGCTGGTTCGACTACCTGCTTGGAACGCTCAAGTAAAACCAAGATGGCCTGAGCGATGTCATTTTCTGAGACTGTAACTACCTTGTCGATGTGTTGCTTGATTAGCTCAAAAGGCACTCGACCTGGCTTTGCAACAGCGATACCGTCAGCGATAGTTGGGGTTGCAACCACTTCGGTGATCTTTCCTGCCTTGATCGAAACTGGATACGGCGCGACGTTTTCAGCTTGCACTCCGATGATGCGAATTTTCTTGCCTCTGGCCTGGGCAGTCAGCTTAGCCGCCACTGCAACTCCAGCAGCTAGACCGCCGCCGCCGATTGCAACAACAATTGTTGCAACATCAGGATGTTGCTCCATTATTTCTAGACCTACGGTTCCTTGACCCAAGACCACATCGATGTGATCAAAAGGTGGAATGAATATTTCGCCAGTTTCTTTAGCCTGCTCTTGAGCTGCCTTTAGGGCCTCGGCAAAGGTTGCTCCAACAAGAACAACTTTCGCACCGTAGTTTCTGGTGGCTGCAACTTTTGGCAGCGATGCGCCAAATGGCATGTACACAGTTGCCTTGATGCCCAGCTTCTTGGCGGCTAGCGCTACACCCTGAGCATGGTTTCCAGCAGATGCTGCAATCACACCTTTTTTCTTTTCCTCTTTGCTCAGCTTGCTCATGCGGTTAAATGCACCGCGAACTTTGTAAGCGCCGGTGCGCTGAAGGTTTTCACACTTTAGCCAAACTTCCTGGCCAACTAATTTGGAGAGGTAGTGGGAGTGCAGAACAGGAGTCTCAATGGCAACTTGTCTAACGTTGGCAAGAGCTTTCTCAAACTCACTCAGGGCAGGAACAACTACCGGAGGCTGGTTGGACATTAGCGGCCTTTCAAAAAACTACCTAGCCCCCAAGTTTAGTTAGGTTTGAGCCCTAGAACTTAGTCCCCATGGTGCGAATTCTCTCAATGCGCTGTGGAATTGGAGGGTGGGTGGAAAATAGCCGCTCAGTGAATCCAGGCTTGATGGGGTCATTTAGGAACATGTGGGCCATGGAGGCACTGACCTTTTTCATAGGCCGCCCATACTCGCCCAGCTTGTTTAGAGCGCTGGCTAATCCATCCGGATAACGAGTAATTTCCACCCCGGTGGCATCGGCTAGGTACTCTCGCTGCCTCGATACCGCAGCACTGACAATTGGACCGATAAACCAAGCGATGACGCTTGCCACCACACCAATGATCAAAAAGATTGCACCGGCTCCATCACGTGATTTGCTGCCTCCCGCAAAGAAAGCTGCACGGATAGCAAAGTCCGCAAGAATTCCAACAGCACTTACCAACCCAAAGACAATTGTTGAAACTCGGATGTCGTAGTTTCGAATGTGCGCAAGCTCATGGGCCATAACACCCTCGAGCTCGTTATCGTCCATGATCACCAGTAGGCCCGTGGTAGCGGCAACAATGGCGTGTTCTGGGTCGCGCCCCGATGCGAAAGCATTGGGGGCTGGATCGTTGATGATGTAAACCTTTGGCATCGGAATTCCCTCAGCTATCGAGAGATTTTCAACGATTCGCCACAATCTAGGATTGTCTGCTTTTTGAATCTCCACTGCGCCTGTAAGGCCGATGGCGATCTTGCCAGCCATGTAGTACTGGAAGATTGTGTAAACCAAAACAAAGCCAACAATGAAAAGTGCTGATGAGCCATTGCCGGAGGCAACACCCCACCATATCGAAAGCCCACTAAGCAGTGCAACAAAAAGCACCACGATGATTATCGTGTTGCGCTTGTTGGCAGCGATTGCTGAATACATTAGGTAAAGTCTATAAAACTAGAAGCTGGCTTTAGGAGGTTCTGCGATGCTTGCGCTATCTGCCACCTCGAAGAATTCACGCTCAGGAAATCCTAGGGATTTCACAAAGAGATTCTGAGGGAACTGCAAGACCTTGGTGTTGAGCTCTCTAACCCCTCCGTTATAGAAGCGTCTTGAAGCCATGATCTTATCTTCGGTGTCGCTAAGTTCAGCCTGGAGCTGAAGGAAGTTCTGACTTGCCTGAAGAACTGGATATGCCTCTGCAACTGCGAACAGTGACTTCAGGGCTCCCTGAAGCATGTTTTCGGCTTGACCGGCTTGCTCAGGGTGAGCCAGAGCATCTGGAGAAACAGTTGCGGCTCTTGCCGCAGTCACGGCTTCAAAGACTTGACGCTCGTGAGAGGCATAACCCTTAACGGTTTCGATCAAGTTTGGGATTAGATCAGCACGGCGCTTTAGCTGAACTGTGATATCGCTCCATGCTTCGTCAACTCGAACGTTGAGTGCAACCAGCGCGTTGTAGGTGGACCAGAGCCACAGCCCGATTAGAACTACTAGGCCAGCAACTACCAATAGTGCGATTTCCAAAATAACCCCTTACAAGATTTTTACCTATTGAAAAGGGTAAGCCAAACCTGCCTAAAAACTTCAATTTGTGTGCAGCTTCTCAGCTAATTCGAAGGTGCCCCCGATGGGACTCGAACCCATACTGTGACGATTTTAAGTCGTCTGCCTCTGCCATTGGGCTACGGGGGCCGCAATCACCAGAGTCTAGTTCTTGGCTCTGGAGGCCCAGGTTTCAAAGGCTAATCGAGGGTTCTTAACGGCGTCGATTGACACTACGTCGCGACGAAGAACAAAATTCAAAACCCAACCACTGAACACGCGAATCTTTCTTTCCCACATCGGCATTGCTAGACCGTGGTAGCCACGGTGCATAAGCCAAGCTAGGAAACCGGTGACCGCTAGGTTGCGGTATTGGAATACGCCAACGCCAACGCCAAGGCCGGCAACCGCTCCCATGTTCTTGTGGTTGTAATTTTTGAGTCCTTCGCCTCGAAGAGCAGATACCAAGTTCTTAGCCATCAGTTTTCCTTGACGAACTGCATGCTGTGCGTTTGGAACACAGTAACCGCCAACGCCATCACCGGACAGATCAGGCACCGCTGACACATCGCCGCAAGTCCAGGCACCTTCAATCACACTCTCGCCATCGACTACTCGAAGAGCGGCATTCGCTGTGATACGACCACGCTCATCGGTTGGAAGATCAGTGTGCTTAACAACTGGGTTGGCCATAACTCCAGCTGTCCAAACAATTGTGTCGGCTCCAAACTTTTCACCGGTGGAAAGCTCAATCATTCCGTGGTCGGCTGAAAGCAACTGGGTATCGAGATGAATCTTGGCGTTTCTGCCCTCAAGATTTTTGATTACCCAGTGGCTGGTCTTTAGCGAAACCTCAGGCATGATTCGACTCATTGCCTCGACTAGGTGGAAGTTGATTTCTTCAAACTTCAAGTTCGGGTAGTAGCGCAGCAAGTAGGTGGCAAGCGAGAGCATCTCAGCAAAAGCTTCAATGCCGGCAAATCCTCCACCCACAACAACAAATGTCATCAAGCGGGCACGCTCAGGCCCCTCTGGCAAGTTCGAAGCCTTGTCAAAGTTGATCAGAATTCTGTGCCTGACTTCGATGGCTTCTTCGATGGTCTTCATTCCAATTGCAACTTCGGCAACTCCTGGAATCGGGAATGTTCGAGACACTGCACCAGCAGTCACAACCACGTGATCGTATTCGCGATCGAATGGGGCAAGGCCAGGAACCTCGATTGTCACCTTTTTGTTGGTGTGCGAAACGTCAGTGACTCTTCCGGTGATAATCTCGGTGCGCTTTAGGTGCCTGCGGTGAGAAACCACTGCGTGCCTTGGCTCAATTGATCCGGCTGCAACCTCAGGAAGGAAGGGCTGGTAGGTCATGTATGGAAGCGGGTCAATCATGGTGACCTCTGCCTCGTTTTTGCGCAGGTACTTCTCGAGCTTGCGAGCGGTGTAGAAACCGGCGTAGCCGCCGCCGACAATCAGAATTCTAGGCATTGGTCTAATTTACTACTTTCGCTTGTGGCTTCTGGGGCCTTTGGCTTTTGGCCGAAAGGCTAAATACAAGAATGTGGCTAACAGCCCTACACCAGCATAGCCAGCCAACGGCAGCCAGAGGCTCTGTTCGAAGCCATCGGGACCAACAATTTCAGTTACTGGCGTATCGAATGGGGTCACAATTTCACCAGGGTTTGCCTCTTCAGGAGCTTGCTTGCGATAGAGCCTTATCCATTCCGAAAGCGAGCCAAGCGGGTTCTCATTTACTTTTGGAAGTTCGAGATTCAAGGCGGCTTGCGCATCAATTAATCCGTAGCCATAGGTGCTCGAGTAGTTTTCAAATCCATCCTTAGTGGCCGATTGAATAACTCGATTAACAACATTGGCTGCATCCATTTCTGGGTACAAAGATCTAATAAGTGCAACCATTCCTGAAACAATCGGAGCAGCACCGCTGGTGCCAGACCAGATTCGATATTCCCCTCCTGGATAAGCGGCAACTAATTCTTCGGAGGGTGCAGTGACTCCGATTGTGAAGCCGCTAGTAGAAGAAAGCTCACTGGCGTTAGCGTTCTTGTCCACTCCTGCAACAGCAATAACACCGGGAATCGTGGCAGGTGCAGAAACTTCTTCGGTGCCATCGAGTCGGTTTCCAACCGCGGCAACAATGACCACATCGTTTTCAAACGCATACAAAAATGCTTCATCCCAAGAAGGCGGCCAAGACACCGAGTTTCTGGTCAAAGACAAGTTGATAACTCGCGCGCCGTTATCTACCGCCCATATGATTCCCTCGGCAATTTGCGAGTCGGTATCAACGCCCTCTACTCCAAAAGCCATGGATACCGAAAGCAACTGAGCCTTTGGCGCAGTCCCCAATATTCCTGCACCGTCATCCTCGGGATTGCCCCGCCCGGCAATCAAGGAGGCAACCATAGTTCCGTGATAGCTGTTTTGGCCAACTGGAGTTAGCCCATCTGGGGTGCCAAGACCAGAGACATCTGTGCCCCCAACAACTGCTCCCTCAAGGGCTGGATGCGAAGCATCGATGCCGGTATCAATTACGGCAACCTTTATTCCTGCTCCTTGGCTTTGCTCCCAAGCCTTGGTGAACCCATAATCGTTGAGCCAATACTGGCGATCTCTAACTGGATCAGCCGAGGCTGCTTGAGGAACTAACGCAACGAACAGCGCTACAAGCACCGATGCAACTATTTTTCGCATACGCACCGACTCGGTGACCAACTGCAAGCTTCCAGAGCTAGATCGCCAATGAGATTCAGTCCGGGTCCTTTTGCAAGCGAGTGCGCCACAAGCGAGTGAAGGCACTTCACACGCGTTGGCATTCCGCCTGCGGAGATGCCATCGATTTCTTCAACATCGCCAAGTTGTGCGCGATCATCCAAATAGCTTTGGTGAGCAAGCGCGTAAGACGCAGCCAATTCAGGTTCTTGGGTCAGTCTGTTCTGAAGTTCAATCATCAGTCCCGTAGCTTCCAAGGTTGAAACGGCTGAGGTTGCTGCAGGAAGTGTCAGATAGTAGACGGTCGGAAATGGAGTGCCGTCTTCAAGTCTTGGCTTGGTTTGCACAACAACTGGGTTACCGCAAACACATCTAGCCGCAATTGCAACGATGTCGCGGGCTGGGCGACCGAGTTGATTAGAAACAGATTCGATGTCTTGTTCAGTGACGTTAGTTAGTGGCACTTTTTATTTCCTGATTGGGCTGCTCAAGTCCTGCGCGTAAAGCGGATTCTAAAAAGGAGTCAACCCAATTTCTTTTGCTTGCCAGCACTTCTGCACTAAATCCACTGCGCTTACGTTTCTCGGCAAGCATCGCACCAACAGTTCCTGAAGTATCAGACACATCGATGCCATCGGCATCCATAACTAGAAAGCTAACTTCACCCGGCATTACAAAATACAGGCGGTCTCTTGCCTGAGCTCTGATGTAAACCTCGTCGTCCCAGCGAAGTCGCTCTGCTTCCATATCTTCAAGTTCAACCTTGGCCTGCTCAACGAGGGCTTTGAAATCAGCGATCTCTTGACGCTGTTCGTACCAAATCTGAATGCTTGGGGCGAGTGTGAAAATCCCAACGAGAATAACTGCCAGTAGGGCTAGCGTGTAGCTGTTTAGCCGACCGGTGATTCGCATTTTGGATTCCTAGCGGAAGTTTTTGAAAGCTTTTGCTCCAGGGTAATAAGCGGCGTCAGCTAACTCTTCTTCGATGCGAAGAAGCTGGTTGTACTTTGCCACTCTCTCGCTTCTGGCAGGAGCACCGGTTTTGATCTGACCTGCGTTAGTAGCAACCGCTAGGTCAGCAATAAAGGTGTCTTCGGTTTCGCCTGAGCGGTGGGAAATGATTGCGGTCATGCCGTGGCTTTGAGCCATTGACACCGCATCGAGAGTCTCGGTCAAGGTTCCAATCTGGTTTACCTTTACCAGAATGCTGTTTGCGGTGCCCTTCTCGATTCCGGTGGCTAGACGCTTTGGGTTGGTCACAAACAGGTCATCGCCAACTAGCTGAACTTTATCCCCGAGCTTTGCTGTCATCGCAGCCCAACCATCCCAGTCGTTTTCATCAAGTGGATCCTCAATGGAAACCATCGGGAACGAAGCGATTAGCTCTTCGTAGTAGGAAATCATTTCGGCTGAAGTGCGGGCCTTGCCTTCAAAGTGGTACTTTCCATCCTTGTAAAACTCAGTAGCAGCAACATCCAATGCAAGAGCAAAGTCGGTTCCTAGCTTGTAGCCAGCTTTCTGGATTGCCTCAGAGATTAGTTCGAGTGCAGCACGGTTGGATGGAAGGTCTGGAGCAAAGCCACCCTCATCGCCAAGACCAGTTGAAAGTTTTTTGGACTGAAGTAATGCCTTGAGTGAGTGGTAAACCTCAGCACCCCAGCGAACGGCCTCAGAGAAAGTCGGAGCACCAACAGGAACAATCATGAACTCCTGAATGTCAACGCCGTTATCAGCATGAGCTCCTCCATTGATGATGTTCATAAGAGGTACAGGAAGAGTGTGAGCATTTGGGCCACCCAAGTATCTGTAAAGCGGCAAGCCACTGCTATCTGCTGCTGCTTTAGCAACAGCTAATGAAACACCAAGAATTGCGTTGGCTCCAAGGTTTGACTTGTTGTCAGTTCCATCGAGTGCGATTAAAGCTGTGTCAACAAGACGCTGATCGGTTGCATCAAAATCAACTAGTGTTTCATCAATTTCCCCGATGACTTTGAGGACAGCTTGCTGGACACCTCTGCCCAGGTAGCGTGCCTTGTCACCGTCTCTAGACTCGTGAGCTTCGAAAGCACCAGTTGACGCACCGGATGGAACTGCTGCGCGACCAAAAGAATCATCGTCGAGAAGTACTTCAACTTCGATAGTTGGGTTTCCTCTGGAGTCTAGAATTTCTCTGGCGCCAATGGCTTCGATAAGTGACAAGTGGTTTCTCCTTAGAAGAGTTGAAATAGTGGCCGATCGGCCTTAAGAAACATCGTCGTTCGCTCTAGTCCTAGTTTAGTTTGGGCAGCCAAGTGCCTAGCCGATTGGCTTGATCTTGAGCCCCTGAAAGCCATTTTTAGGCTCTTCGAGCACTGCAAACTCAGCCATGCCCTGATCTTTTAGAGAATCCAGCAAAGTGTTCAACTTCTTAGGTGTTGGCTCTAACCTCACAAGATACCCAGCGGCAATTGCTTCAGCCTGAACTGAAAGTGCAGCCTGCTGCTCGCTAGGTTCGAAAATCACAACGAGTGATTTAGAACTGGCGGCAGAATCGGAAACCAACTCTGCAACTCTCTCAAATCCGATTGAAACTCCGACCGCGGCAACTTCGGTTCCGAGCCACTTTCCAACCATTCCGTCGTAGCGTCCTCCGCCACCGATGGAAGACCCGGATGCTGGATGTTCAATTTCAAAAATCGAGCCGGTGTAGTAGCCCATGCCGCGAACCAGTGTTGGATCAAACCTAAGCTTGCCTGGGTGCAGTTGCTCGACTACTTCAAAAATCTCGCTGAGCTCAGTTGGGACTTGCGGGTTGCCTGATAACGATGAGAGCCAGCTAGATGTTGCAGCGGAGATTTTCTCACCGAAGCGCTCTTTCATCTCTAGTGCGACTCCCTCAGGGCCGATCTTGTCTAGCTTGTCGATAGTGATCATTGCCTTGCCAAAGTCAGTTGGTGCAACACCCAAAGCGGCAATCGAGCGCGAGAGTAATTCACGGTGATTGATTCGAATCTTGGCGTCTTTGATTCCAATTGCAGACAATGCGTTTAGGCTCGCGTTTAGTAATTCAATTTCGGCAAAGTTTGTTCCGTCGCCAATGATGTCAATATCGCACTGAACAAACTGACGGTACCTTCCCTTTTGAGGTCGTTCCGCCCTCCACACTGGTCCAGTCTGAATCGCCTTGAAAACTTTTGGTAGCTTTGCCTGATTGGTTGCGTAGTAGCGAGTTAGCGGAACAGTCAAGTCGTATCTAAGACCTAGGTCCGAGAGTTCATCGGCATCTTTGCCAAGGGCTGCTTCAAGTTCTTCGCCGCGCTTTAGAACCCGGAATGCCAGCTTCTCGTTGTCCCCGCCATCACCTGAGCTAAGTCGCTCAATTGCTTCTAATGCAGGGGTTTCTATTTCTTGGAATCCATGGGAGGCATATGTTCCAACAATCTTGGAAAGCAAATCATTTCGCACGGTCTTTTCTGTTGGGAGAAAATCCCTCATCCCGCGAGGTGGATTGATTTGCGATGCCATGGTTCCAAGTCTGGCAGACCAGGGCAAAAAAGCCTGGATACTTCTGGGTTTGTTGGGCTAAGCCTGTCCCACTACTCCAGCATCAAATTCATCGCTGAGCTCGAAAGCTCTGATTTCAACTTGAAGTTCTCGAATCGTTTCCCGTAAAGCGCGCTCAGCATCCAAGCCCTGATGTTTTGCCGATAAAACCAATGCGAGAAGCAATCCCCCGAGTTGATCTTCATCTTCTACGACAATGGCCGGTGTTGCCTCGGTTTCCAAGACGCCGAGCTTTTGGGCCTTACCAATAACTTTGTCGGCAAGTAGTAGCGCAGGTAGTGAATTAGGAATTCCATCCAGCACGCTTTGGCGTTCAGGCTTTTCCTTCATCTTGTGAGCATCCCAACTTCTCATAACATCATCGCCGGTTTGCGCTTTGTACTTTTCTAACTCTTCCGCTGTTCCAAAAACGTGAGGGTGCCTGCCCTTCATCTTTGCAATTGAGAGCTCGGCGACATCCTGAATGTTGAATGGCTCACCAAGAGAACCAGACTCAGCAAGGTCCGAGTGAAAGACAACGTGATAGAAAACATCGCCAAGCTCTTCAAGAATTTGCTGACGATCATTTGACTCAATCGCATCAATTAGCTCATAGGTTTCTTCAATGAGGTACTTGGCCAAGGACTGGTGAGTTTGCTCTGCATCCCAAGGGCAACCGCCCGGGGCCCTAAGCTGCCTAGCAGTTTGAATTAGCTCATCAATTTTTGTCATTTACTTATCTTCCCTTTGAAGGTTTGCGATCACATCAAAAACTTCTCTGGCGAAAGAGATCAGTTCTTTGCCCGAAACCACATCGCCATCAGCGGATTTCGGAATTGGCAATTGCAGAGAATTAGCCGATTGCAAATACTTTAGCCCGACATATGCTCTGCTGAGTTTGACCTGCTCGGACTCAGAAAGCTCCACGGGTTGGATTCTGGCAACCGCCGTCAGGAAGTTCACGTCCTTTAGTCCCACGCGATTCGCAATCTGTCTAAGTTCGGTGACTTCAATCAGGTTCTGCACTTGCTCAGGCGCTTTCCCGTAGCGATCTTCTAACTCGGCCAGGATGCCATCCAGTATTGCTCTAGTGCTGGTTTCACCGGAGGCTGCGCTGAGCTTGTGATAGGCCTCGAGCCTGAGTCTTTCTGAATCCAGATAAGTGTCGGGGATGTGGGCATCGATTGGTATTTCAAGTTTGAGTTCTGCCGGTGAATCGAGCTTGATGCCCTTGAATTCGGATACGGCTTCGCCAATCATGCGAAGGTAAAGATCAAAGCCCACTCCGGCAATGTGCCCTGACTGCTCGCCGCCCAGCATATTTCCCGCACCTCTAATCTCTAGATCTTTTAGGGCGACTTGAATACCCGCACCAAGTTCATTGTTTTGAGCAATGGTTGCTAGTCGATCGTGAGAGGTTTCACTGAGTGGCTTAGAAGGGTCATAGAAGAAGTAAGCGTAGGCACGCTCTCTACTTCTGCCCACTCTGCCTCGAATTTGGTGAAGCTGCGAAAGGCCGAAGTGTTCGGCTCTATCAATAATCAAAGTGTTGGCGTTTGGAATATCGATTCCAGTTTCGATGATCGTGGTGGAGACCAAAACATCAAACTTCTTTTCCCAGAAGTCAACAACGACCTGCTCTAAAGCAGCCTCGGGCATTTGCCCGTGTGCCACAGCGATGCGAGCTTCAGGAACCAGCTTTGCAAGATCATTTGCAGTTTTCTCAATGGTTGCGACTCGGTTATGGACAAAGAAAATTTGTCCTTCTCTAATCAGCTCACGCCTTATTGCAGCCGCCACCTGTTTTTCGCTGTAGCCACCGATGAAGGTGAGAATTGGATGCCTATCCTCAGGAGGCGTTGCAAGAGTTGACATTTCACGAATACCGGTGATTGCCATCTCCAGAGTTCTTGGAATTGGAGTGGCGCTCATTGCCAAAATGTCGACGTTGGTCTTAATAGCTTTTAGCTTTTCTTTGTGCTCTACCCCGAAGCGCTGTTCCTCATCAATGATTATCAGTCCAAGGTTTCGAAACTTGACGGTATCTGAAAGCAGTCGATGAGTTCCAATGACCAAATCGACTTCCCCGGTTGCCAATCCGGCAATTGTTTCTTTGACTTCTTTAGCGCTCTGGAATCTCGATAGCGACTTTACGTTCACTGGGAATCCAGCAAATCGCTCAAGGAAAGTGTCGGTGTGCTGTCTTACTAGCAAGGTTGTCGGAACCAGCATGGCCACCTGCTTGCCGTCTTGTATGGCCTTGAAAGCAGCTCGCACCGCGACTTCAGTTTTTCCGTAACCGACATCACCTGCCAGCAGGCGATCCATCGGTACTGGCTTTTCCATATCCCTTTTGACTTCGTCGATTGTTGTTAGCTGATCAGGGGTTTCTTGGAACTGAAAAGCTTCCTCGAGTTCGTGCTGCCAAGGAGTATCCGATGCGAAAGCGTAACCCTTCGAGTTCATTCGAGCCGAGTAGAGCTTGACTAGGTCAATAGCAATCTTTCGAACCGCTTTTCGCGCGTTGCCCTTAGCTCGTGCCCAATCAGAGCCTCCGAGCTTAGAAATTACGGGGGCTTCACCGCCCACATAACGAGTGAGCATGTCTAGTTGATCAGTTGGAACAAAAAGGGTGTCTTCTGGATAGCCGCGCTTTGGAGACGCGTACTCAATCAACAGATACTCTCTCTGATGCTGCCTTGAGCCAATGCCGCTGGTTCTTTGAACCAGTTCCTTAAATCTTCCAATCCCATGAATCTCGTGAACGACAAAATCCCCGGACTTTAATGTAAGTGGGTCAACCGCAGCGCCTCGCTTGACAGCTAGTTTTCGAACCTGCGGTGAGGCGTAGCTACTCTTTGAGTAGTACTCGGTGTTGGTTAGAAAGGTAAGTTTCGAGCTTTCCGAAACAAAACCCTTTTTGATCGGAGCCTGAATGACATAGATGGTCTTGGGTTTTGGCTCAGTTGGAAACTCATCCACCAGATCTGCTTGAAGCTTTCCATGGATAAAGACCTCGCGGAGTCTCTCCGCAGTTCCGTGGCCTTGGGCGGAGATAACCACAAGGTGACCTTGGTCAATTTGGGTTGTGACCCATTCCAGAGCCGTTGCATCTACTCCCTTGAAGTTTGGAACTTCAAGGATTCCTAGATTCACAACATCTTCGCTATCTTCACCAAATGGTGAGAGGGTAACAAGTTGAAACTTGGACATTTTTGCGCTGAAGGAGGCAAAGTCAATAAATCCGCCTCCGGATAAATCAATTGGGGCTGATGCTCCATCCATCGCTGCATCCCAGGCTGCGTGCAAAAACTCCTCGTTGGTTTCAACCAGGCTCGCAGCCCTTGCAGCTGCTTTCTCTGGAGATAACAGCACAACGGTCACGTTCTTTGGGAGGTAATCAAATATGGAAACCATCGCATCGGCAAGAGCTGGCGCAAGAGACTCCATGCCCTCAACTGGCATACCAAGTGAGATTTTCTCCAGCATCGCGGAGAGGTTTGGGAACTCATGCATCATCTCCCTTGCCCTTGAAGCCACCGCAGGCGTGATGATCAGTTCCCTGGCAGGATAAAGAGTTAACTTCTCGAGCTTCGTGGTTGACGAGCGCTGATCGGCAACAGAGAATTCTCTAATTTCCTCCAGCTCATCGCCGAAAAACTCTAGCCGCACCGCGTGCTCAGCGGTGGTCGGGAAGATATCAAGAATTCCACCGCGGACTGCAAATTCCCCACGACGTGAAACCATGTCCACTCGCTGATAGGCCTGCTCAACTAGCTTGAGCGATAACTCAGGAAGCAGGTAGTCCTTGCCCTGAACAAGCGATAGCGGTGGGAACTTCTCCAAGCCGGCAACTATTGGTTGCAGGGCTGCACGAATTGAAATCAAAACATAGACCTGGTGAACCGGTGGCTTCAAGGACAACTCGTGCAGTCGGGCTAGTGTCTGATAGCGTCGACCCACCGTCTCAGCGCTTGGGCTTAGCCGCTCGTGCGGGAGTGTTTCCCAAGATGGAAACAGCAGAATCTCCGCTTTGGGATCTAAATAGGCAAGCTCTTGTTCAATGTCTTCAGCCTCACGTCCTGTTGATGCAACTATCAGTTGAATTGGGGGCGTATCGCCTTTGAGCTCAGAAAACAATGTCAGCAAAAATGAATTTGCACTCTGAGGTGCAACGATGGAAATCCTTGAGTTTTCAAGGTTTGACTGAAGTTTTGCAAACGGGTAGCCCTGGCCCAGGCGCGCGAGTACCCCGTGCTTTTTCACAAGGTCAAGTCTAAGCAGTACCGCTCTCGCCTGGTGCGTGGAATTTTGCCTGAGCGGCCACGATGCCATTGCGCGCCATTTCCTCAAGCGCGTCAGCTGCTATCTCCAGAGTCACAGCCAGTTCAGTTTTTTCTGAGCTTGAGAAATTCTTGAGAACGTAATCGGCTGCATCCGCAGATCCGGGCGGTCTTCCGATTCCAAGTCGGATACGCGCAAAATCATTGCTGTCAATGGCTGAGATGATGTCGCGGGTTCCGTTGTGGCCACCGTGTCCGCCGCCCTGCTTCAATCTGAAAGTAGCTGGCGGTATGTCTAGTTCATCGTGGGCAACAATCAATGATTCGGGGTCTAGTTTGTAAAAGTTCATGAGAGAAGAAGTTGGCCCGCCGGAAAGATTCATGAAAGACAGCGGCTTGGCCAAAATGAGCTTTGGTCCACCAATGATTTTAACTTCAGCTACCAGTGCATTTGACTTGTGGGCCTTGAAGGTTTCGCCGAATCTGGCCGCAACAACATCGAGCAACATCTGCCCTACGTTGTGGCGATTAAGTGCGTAGTTGGGCCCGGGGTTGCCGAGCCCAACTACTAAAAAGGTATTAGTCAGCTTTAGCGTCCGGAGCCTTAGCTGCCTCAGGAGCAGCCTCAGCTGCAGCTGCAGCTGGTTCCTCGTTCTTGCCAGCTGCCGTGATAACAACCGAAGCAATTAGCTCATCTGGTTTTAGTTCTAGCTTGGCGCCAGCAGGAATGACGATGTCCTTGGCTAGCAAGTGGAAACCGGCACCTTCCTTGTTGAAGACAGCTTCAACGTACTCAGGAATAGTGGTTGCATCTACTTCTAGCTTTAGAGTCTTGTGCTCAAGATCGATGGTGGTACCAGACAGGGACTCGCCAACAACGTGAACTGGAACTTCAACGTGTACGCGCTCACCCTTCTTGATCTCAATTAGGTCAACGTGCTCAATCACCTGTGTGACAACATCCTTGGTTGCGGACTTTACAAGTACCAGCTGAGCTGAGCCTGCGATGTCCAAATCAATCAGCGCGTTCTTGTGACGAAGCACAAGAGCAACCTCATGAGCTGGAAGTGTGATATGCCTTGGCTCTGAGCCGTGGCCGTAGATAACTGCTGGAGTCTTACCGGCTGCGCGGAACTTACGCGCTGCACCCTTGCCAAAGTTGGTTCTAACTTCAGCAACTAGTTTGTTTTCTGCCATTTTCATTCCCTTTACTAGATAGCAAGCCCTAATTGAACTTGATAATTCTTTTTTCTACTCAAGCGTTGAACGCGAGGATCTGGGAACTGGTCCGAAGAAACCCCGTCGATAACGGCTTCCGCAAGGAAGCCCTCGCCGTTGTTATTTATCAGCATACCGCTAGCTAGCTAGCGGAATCAAACCCTAAGACTGGCCAGGGAAAAGGGAAGTGACTGAGTCGTCGCCAAATACCGCCGTGATTGCCTTTGCAATCAAAGGCGCGATGGACAAAACGGTCAACTTGTCGAATTCTTTGTCTGGGGTAATTGGCAAGGTGTTGGTCACAACCACTGCATCAACCGAAGCATCCGAAAGGCGCTCAACAGCTGGCTCTGACAAGACCGCGTGGGTAGCTGCAACAATAACGCGCTTGGCACCGTTGTCTTTTAGGGCTTTGGCCGCAGCCACGATGGTTCCGCCGGTATCAATCATGTCGTCAACTAGCACGCAGGTGCGGCCTTCAACCTCACCAACTAGTTCGTGAACCGAGACTTTGTTAGGCACGTTTGCGTCGCGACGCTTGTGGATGATGGCCAAAGGAGCTCCTAGGCGATCAGCCCAAATATCTGCCACTCGAACTCGTCCTGAATCTGGGGAAACAACTGTCAGCTCTTCATTGCCCCATTTATCTTTTACAAAATCTGCAAGCATAGGCAACGCCCAAAGGTGATCTACCGGTCCGTCAAAAAATCCCTGAATCTGAGGTGAGTGAAGATCAACTGACATCACTCGGTTCGCTCCAGCGGCTTTGAAAAGATCGGTGACTAGGCGAGCTGAAATTGGCTCACGTCCCTTGTGCTTTTTGTCCTGACGAGCGTAGGGAAAGAAAGGTGCAACGACGGTAATTCTCTTTGCGCTTGCGCGCTTTAGAGCATCGACCATTAGCAACTGCTCCATCAACCAGTGGTTGATTGGAGAAGC
>Ga0208852_1000067_pt1 | contig 25568 bp, 25 predicted proteins | sample LakMenEpi18Jun09_FD_150711 | JGI IMG/M metagenome (GOLD analysis project Ga0208852, IMG submission 150711) | Freshwater microbial communities from Lake Mendota, WI - 18JUN2009 deep hole epilimnion ns (SPAdes) | ecosystem: Environmental > Aquatic > Freshwater > Lake > Epilimnion/Euphotic zone ...
GGAGACGGCAGCCAGTGGGGTGCCAAGATCACATTCATTCCGCAAGATGAACCGCTTGGTCTTGCGCACTGCGTTTTGATTGCCTCTGACTTTTTGGGTGACGACGATTTTGTGATGTATCTCGGGGACAATTTGCTCGAACAAGACCTTGGTGCTTTTGTGCACGCTTTTGAATCGGCGCGTTTGAGTAGCGAGCCACCCACCGCGCAAATTTTGTTGAAGAAGGTTCCAGATCCGCATCGCTTTGGTATTGCTGAACTTGATGCCGCCGGAAATGTCATTCGCTTAGTTGAAAAGCCAGCAAACCCACCGACCGACCTAGCGCTTGTCGGCGTGTACTTGTTTGATCGCACAATTAACGATGCTGTGCGCGCCATTGCGCCGTCGCCGCGGGGCGAACTTGAAATTACCGACGCGATTCAGTGGTTGGTCGATCAGGGCAAGATCGTTCGCCAAGAATTGCTGACCGGTTGGTGGATTGACACTGGCAAATTGACACCGTTGCTCGAAGCTAATCGCTTGTTGCTTGAAGTGATTGAGCCGCGAGTCGATGGCGACGTTGACGAAGCTTCTTCGCTTGATGGACGAGTTGTCATTGAGGCAGGCGCAGTTGTACGTAACTCAACTTTGCGCGGCCCGCTCGTGATCGGCAAAGATGCACGCATCATTGACAGTTTCATCGGACCATTCACGGCGATCGGAAATGGTTGCGAAGTGGTCAATAGCGAAGTTGAACACTCGGTCATCATGGAGCGCAGTCGCATTATTGACATCACGCGCCTTGAAGACAGTTTGATCGGACGTGAGGCAGAAGTGATTCGTTCACAAAAACGTCCACGCGCCTTGCGTCTGATGGTCGGCGATCACTGCCAAATCGATACGGAGTAATGACATGCCCAAAGTGACAGCAAGCGACAAGATTGACGGAGTCTGGATTGTTGAACCAACAATCCATGGTGATCAGCGCGGTCTATTCATTGAGACCTATCGCCGAGAGTGGTTTCCGAACGGCCGCGAAATGATTCAGGGCAATCGTTCAAATAAACAAGCCGGGGCTTTGGTCGGGTTGCACTATCACATGCACCAATCTGATTATTGGTACACGCCAGTCGGCACTATTCGCGTGGTCTTGCATGACCTTCGCGAAGGTGGTCCAACCGATGGCGCAACACAGATGCTCGAGATCAGCGGCGAGAATCACATGGGTGTCTACATTCCGCCGGGCGTTGCTCACGGGTTCTCGGCGCTTACCGATGTCGTGATGACATATCTCGTTGACGGTTACTACAACCCAGCCGACGAACTTGGTGTGGCATGGAACGACCCGGTGATTGGCGCCGATTGGGGAGTCGCCGACCCGATCATGAGCGAACGAGACCGTACAAACCCAATGCGTGCCGACCTGCCTGCCGGACGTCGCCCTTACTGGCCCATGAGGACCTGAGATGAAATTATTTGTTACCGGAGCTGCCGGATTTATCGGTTCAAACTATGTGCGTTGGTTGCTGGCCAATAGCGATGACACTGTCACCATTTACGACAAGCTCACCTACGCCGGCAATCTAGAGAGCATCAATGACCTCATTGATGACAAGCGCTGCAAGTTTGTGCAAGGCGATATTTGCGATGCTGATGATGTTCTGGCTGCAATGAAGGGTCACGAAGGAGTGGTGCACTTTGCTGCCGAAAGCCACGTTGATCGTTCAATCGTTGATCCGTATGCCTTTGTGCGTACCAACGCTTACGGAACAAATGTGATGTGCGACGTCGCCCGCCAAGTTGAAGTGCAACGTTTCTTGCACATCTCAACTGACGAGGTTTACGGAAGCATTGACGAAGGTTCATTTTCTGAAACCGATATTTTGTGCCCACGTTCGCCGTATTCGGCATCGAAGGCTTCGAGTGATCTCATTGCTTTGTCATACGTGACGACGCACGGACTGCCGGTCATCGTGACGCGTTGTTCCAACAACTTTGGCCCATACCAGTTCCCCGAAAAGTTGATTCCGTTGTTCACGACGAACTTGCTTGATGGCAAGAAGGTTCCGTTGTATGGCGACGGTGGCAACGTGCGCGACTGGATTCACGTTGAAGACCACAACATTGCCGCTCATCTTGTGCTGCAAAAAGGTGAAGTTGGCCAGGTGTACAACATTGGTGCACACAACGAAATCACCAACCGCGAAATTACGTATCGCTTGCTCGAACTGTGTGGTCGTGACGAAAGTTCAATCACTCCGGTTGCTGACAGGCTCGGACACGATCGTCGTTACTCGGTGTACATCGACAAAGTTTCGGCGCTCGGCTGGAAGCTCAGCCGCACGTTTGAAGACTCGTTGGCTGAAACTGTTGATTGGTATCGCAACAACCGTGCTTGGTGGGAACCACTCAAAGCACGTGCTGGTCTGTGATTAACTCGTAGTTATGAAAATTCTCGTTACTGGAGCCAACGGTCAACTCGGTCAAGATTTGATGCGAGTGATTGTTGCTGCTGGTGACGAAGCTGTCGGAATAGATATTGACACCGTCGACATCACGAGTCGCGAGACTGTGCACGATGCGTTGGTGACCATTCATCCTGATGCGGTCATTAACTGCGCGGCCTTCACCGCTGTTGATGCTTGTGAAGACAATGCTGAAACTGCAATGTTGGTCAACGGAACTGCAGTGCGATGGGTGACCGAAGCAAGCGATGCGGTTGGCGCGCATTTAGTGCACGTCAGTACCGATTATGTTTTTGACGGAACCAAAATTGGTCCGTACGTCGAGACCGATACACCTAATCCGCAAAGTGTGTACGGAAGTACCAAATTGGCCGGCGAACTTGAGGCGCTAGCGAATGGCGCGGGCGTCGCAGTTGTGCGTACGTCGTGGGTGTGTGGCTTTTACGGCAACAACATGGTGAAGACGGTTCACAAGCTGGCGCAAGAGCGTGACTCGTTGTCATTTGTGAGCGACCAGATTGGTCATCCGACTTTTACATCCGATCTTGCTCCGTTGTTGCATCGCCTTGCCGTCGATCGTCGCGATGGTTTATTTCATGGCACCAATCAAGGGGCGGTGAGCTGGTACGAATTCGTACAAGAGATCGTGCGTTTGATGGGCAAAGATCCGGGCATGGTGCATCCGATCACCACAGATGAATTGCAGCCACCTCGTCCGGCAAAACGTCCAGCAAACAGCGTGCTTGATAACAAGGCGCTGCGTGATGCTGGATACGCGCCAACTCGCGATTTCCGCGAGCCTCTGGCCGAATTGTTGCGACTTCTGTAACGACTGTTGAGTTATTGCTCAAAGGTGATGGGGTCGCCAGTAGCGATGTTGCCTCGTTCAATAACTGTCGCATACACGCGACAACTTGCCGTCTGATGTTCAAGATCACGATCGTGATGAATGCGATTGAAATCTCGGTTGATAAACAAATCAGATAACTGTTTGCAGGGCACGGCATACGACGAGATATCGCACAACACCTCGCCAATCCGCACCCGAGTTCCGGGACGCACATCGCTCCAATTAATGCCGCTTACCGTGATGTTCTCGCCGGCCGAACCAGGGAAAACCTGGTGGCCCTCAGTCCGTAATGTTTCCATCACCTCAGCCGACCACAAACTCAGTGCCTGAAAGGGACGACCGTGATGTTTGCGCGTCGCTTGTCGATCGCCCTCAACGCCTTTCCAGCCGACGTAGGCAGCATCGATTGCTTTCTTTGGCACCCCGCCGTTTGATGCGTTGAGTTGCAACAGGGTGCCAGTCTGTGCGGGCGGGATATGGCCGAGTGCTCTGAGGGTTGGTGTTGCTTCAGAAATGGCGGCCCACACAATGGGCAAAGTTGCGCCAATTTCGTCATCGCTCAGTTTTTCGATGATCAGCCCGTGAAGAAGTTGCTTGATTGAGGTCTGTAGATGTCCGAGCGACCCATCGCGACCTTCGGACATGTGGGCCAAAATCTTTGGCGCGGCCAACAGAGTATTTCTGGCATCTTCGCGTGTGAATTCATACGGACCAACGATGAACATCTCGACACTCTAGGCTCGCTCTATGGCCCAAATATTGTTTGACGGAAAGCCTTTACGATTGACCGAGTGGACCAGTTGTGGTGGTTGCGCTGCCAAATGGGGCAAAGACCTACTTGCCGGTCTCGTCAACGAACTTCCAGCATCAGTTGATCCGTCGCTATTGATTGGTCTTGCACCGTTTGATGATGCCGCGGTCTACAAAGTGAGCGACGACATTGCGCTCGTGAGCACAACCGACTTTTTCCCGCCGCTTGTTGACGACCCTTCTGACTTCGGGGCGATTGCTGCAGCGAATGCATGTAGCGATGTGTACGCGATGGGTGGAAAAGTATTGATGGCTGTCAATGTTGCGGCGTTCCCAGAAAACTTCCCGCGTGAAGCGATTGTGGCAATCTTTGCCGCCGCTTCTGATGTGATGGCACAAGCGGGCGGATCAGTTGCGGGTGGACACACCATTCGTAACCCCGAACCAATTTTTGGATTGGCGGTGCAAGGAACTGTGCACCCTGATCGAATTTTCACCAAGGGCGGAGCACGCGATGGCGATGTGTTGTTGCTGTCTAAGCCACTCGGCACCGGTATTGCGCTCGCGGGTGGATCTGAATCTGACAAAGCGGCAGCGATTGCTGGGATGCGTCAATTGAATCGTGATGCCAGCGAACGTTTACAAGCAAGCAGTGGAGTTCGCGCGGTCACCGACGTCACTGGTTTTGCTCTCGCTGGCCACGGATGGGAAATGGCCGAACGCTCAGGCTGCACATTCGAAATTGATACATCGATGTTGCCGATGTATCCAGGCGTGCTTGAGGCTGCGCAACGAGGTGTGCGAACCGGGGGAGACGCCCGCAATCGGACAGCAGTGGGTACTCGAGTGACATTGGCTGACGGAGTTGATGCGGCCTATGACATCGTTGCTTTTGATCCGCAGACATCTGGTGGACTACTTGCGGCTGTTGACCCTGCGGCAGTTGCTGGTTTAACTGCGCCAGGTTCACCATTTGTTGTGATTGGCAAAGTTGTCACTGGAACTCCGGGATTGCGGTTGGTCTGATGGCATCTCGGGTGTCGGCAAAAGTACCGACTCGAGATCTTGAGCAGTCTTTGCATGATGAAGGTCATCGCATCATTGTTGGAGTCGATGAAGTGGGTAAGGGTGCATGGGCTGGTCCACTTGCAGTCGGAATGGCGATCCTTCCATTGTCGGGCGATCTAGCTGGTGTACGCGACTCGAAATCAATCACCGAAAAATCGCGTGAAGCAATGTTTGACACGGTTGCTTCGTGGTGCACATCGTGGTCGGTTGGTTATGCATCGCATGTTGAATGCGACGAACTCGGAATGGCTGATGCACAACGCTTGGCAACTCAACGGGCGCTCGCACAACTTTCGGTTGTTCCCGATGCGGCAGTTGTTGATGGCAGTTGGGATTTTGTGACGCCACTCATTCCGAAAGTTGTGATGCAGGTCAAAGGCGACACGTCGGTCTTGTCAATTGCTGCAGCCTCAATTTTGGCCAAGGTGACGCGTGATCGATTGATGCGAGAACTTGCGGTCGATTACCCGCTGTGGAGCCTCGACACCAATAAGGGATATCCGTGTCATTGGCACCGCACCGCGCTGCAGGGACACGGTCCGTCAGCGATTCATCGTCGGAGCTGGGCCTTTATGGACAATTTCGTGCCCTGGCCCGGAACTCCGCGCATCGAGCGCAACGCTTCGCCCACTTTGTTTTGAGTTTTACTTCTTCAGGTCTTTGAAGGCGCTCTTGCTGTCGATGCCCGGATCTTTGGGCATTCCCAAAACGCGCTCGGCAACGATGTTGCGCATGACTTCATCAGAGCCACCGGCGATGCGACCGCCAGGTGTACCAAGAATCAATTGGTTCCAGGCGTAGGTGCCCCATTCGCCACTATCGGCAATGAGTTTTGGTCCGAGCACCATTGAAACGAAATCGCCGAGGCGCATCATGTTGGCGGTGCCAGCAAGTTTGGCCATGCTCATTTCTGGTCCGGGCATTTGGCCCGACTTGATCTTGTCCATCGCGCGTTGGTTGTTGTAACCCGCGACTTTGTTGTGAATGATGATCTTGGCAAGTTCATCGCGTACGACGGGATCTTTGTCGAGTTCATAAAACTTGACCATCTCGATGACGCGCGTGAAAAAGCCTCCGCCTCCACCACCTGCACCGATTGCGGCGCGTTCGTTCATGAGAGTTGTTAACGCAACGTTCCAACCGTTGTTGACATCGCCGAGTCGATGATCGTCACGAACACGAACTTCGGTAAAGAAGACTTCATTGAAACTCGCTCCACCAGTCATCTGGCGCAACGGACGAATTTCTACACCTGGTGCATGCATGTCAACAATGAACCCGGTGAGTCCTTTGTGTTTGGGCATATCAAAATCGGTACGAGCAATAATTTCGCCGATGTCGCTGTAATGCGCTCCACTTGTCCACACTTTTTGACCAGTGATGATCCATTCATCTCCATCGCGTTCAGCTTTCGTGCTGAGGTTTGCGAGGTCACTGCCAGCACCCGGTTCACTGAACAGCTGACATCCAACGATGTCGCCGCGATACATTTTGCGCACATACATGTCGCGAGCGATATCTGAACCATGGTCAACGATGGTGGGGGCCACCATGCCGAGTCCGATGGTGAAGCAACTCTGACTCGGGATTTCGTACTTTGCTTCAAGTGCGTCATAAGCCCGTGAGTAGGCAACGGGTAAGCCGCGGCCGCCGTATTGCTCGGAGCCAAAGATGTAACCAAAGCCTGCGTCAAACTTCTTGCGGCGCCACGCGCATGCCTCGGCGACATCGAGCTTTTCGGCGGCGCGATCTTTTTCTTCGAACATGGCGACCTTGTCGTTACCTTCGCCCCAGACGAATTTCTTCTCAGCCTCTTTACGTGGGGCGTTGGCCTCTAAAAAGGCGAGGGCGTCAGCCTGGAATTGCTCGAGAGTGGGTTGAGACATGTTCTGGTGCTCCTGTGTGACAAGTGAAATGATTGACGAAAATAGAGACAGTGCTGTGACCGTACCGCGTGCGAACTAAGGTTGTCTCATGGGTCAGCCTGTAGTCGTCGTTGAAAAGCAAAGTCGTCGCCCCGGAATCGTCCGTTTTGAGGCCAACCGCAGTTTGTCGGGTATGGGGCACGAGAGTTTCTTGTCGTCCGATACCAATGCGCACGCTCTTTCATCAATCACCCCGTCGGCTGAATTGGCCCGCCGTCTCTTCGCCACTGGTCGTGTGGCTGGCGTTCACGTGTACCAGAACATGATTACGGTCGACCTCGAAAAGGGCTTCGACTCGGCAGGCTTGGAAGACATTGTTCGCGATCTCTACCAGTACTGGAAGCCCGGAATGGTTCCGCCAGCCTTTGAAGACCTTGTTGCCGTCGAAGAAGCGCCGGTCGCAAGCAGTGCGCCTTCTGAAGGCGGAGTGGTGATTGATAGCCGTGTGCCGGCTCATCTCATCGAACGCAGCCGGGCTGCTCGCGCCAGGTTGACCGGTCAATAGCCCCAAAAGTCCCGAAAATTTGGGCATTTTTGTGACTGCAGAACCTCTCACATGTGGTGAAGCGCATTTAGCCTGTCGCTGTGGACCCTGATGTACTGACGCTTGATGAGGTTAAAGATGCCCTCGGTGTGAGTTACATGACGGCATATCGCTATGTAAAGAGCCGTCGATTAGAGGGTTATCAAGTCGGAGGTGTGTGGCACATCCCGCGCCAAGCGTTGCAAGATTTTCAAGACGAGAAGAAGCAACCGAAGAAATGCACTGTTGCCTCTGGTGATTTGCGACGAACGACGAACTACGAAATTGAACTTGAACGCTGTTTTGTAGCGGGCGACCCGAGTGGTGCGTGGGAAGTTTTGAAGCGGGCGATTGATTCTGGTGCTGATGTTGAGCGGGTGTATCTCGAAATTTTGTCGCCGGCCATGTCGGCGATTGGGGCTCGTTGGGCCGCTGGCGAACTAGACATCTCGGTTGAGCATCAAGCCAGTGCGATTACGGCTCGTTTGATTGGACAATTAAGCCCGCGGTGTTTCAAGCGGGGTCGTCGACGGGGTCAGATTTTGATTGGCGGACCGTCCGGAGAACGCCATGTTTTGCCTTTGGCCATGTTGGGCGATTTGTTGCGCTTGAATGGATGGGAAGTCCTTGACCTTGGTGGCGACACCCCGGCTGAATCATTTGTGTATGCCGCTGGCAATATGCCCGACTTGGTTGCGGTTGGCGTCAGCGTGACCTCTCTTGAATCAGAAGCCTCAGCCACGGCGACTGTTGCAGCGTTGCGAGCGGCTATTGGGCCACATGTCCCAGTCGTACTTGGCGGAGGCGGCATTCGGGATGAGAAGCACGCCCATGACCTTGGGGCTGACCACTTCGCTGAAGGCGCTCGGGGCTTCATTGAGTTCCTCGATCAGCTGAAGAAAAAGCCCACCTGAAACTTACGAACACCTGTTCGGTATAGTCGGGGGCATGTCGCAGGTCCGTGTCTCATCGTTGCCACATTCGTTATCTCGTCCGTTATCTGAAACACCCTTGGCGCGTGAGCGGCTGTTACCGGTACATCAGGCTCTTGCTCCGCTCTTTGGGTTGGCTTCTGGCGACCCAGCGCCTTTGGCGTTGACGCGTGGCCACACAGTGGCTTGTGTGGGTTCGGCAGCAATGTCATGTGCATTAGCCGTCTTGGTGGCTCCAACCCAGGCAGGTTCATGGGCCGGGGTTGTTGGCCTACCGAGTTGTGGAGTACAGGCCGCGGCCGACTTGGGTGTGTCTCTTGAACGCACAGTTTTTGTCGCCGATCCAACAAGTGGTTCGCGAGCATCTAGTCAGCAGGCCGATGCGGCTGCGGTGTTATCGGCTTTGGTTGACGGAGTCGACGTGCTGTTACTTGCACATCATGTTGTGAATTCGTTGTCGCCGTCGTTGTTGCGTCGGTTGCAAACTCGGGTGCAATCGCGTGGCGGCATTTTGGTTGTCGTGAATGAAAAAATTTCGTCGACGAGTTCACTGTCGGCTGATGTTCGACTCACTGCAACAACCGAACAGTGGCAAGGTGTTGGTAGTGGGCATGGCCATCTACAAAGGCGGCGGGTGTTGTTGCAACTTGATGGTCGTCGACGGGCTCGCACATCAGCACACAGCGTATGGTTGCCCGATCATCGCGGACAATTGAGCTCGGTTGAAACGACGGCAGAGAATGCTGGTGTGGTCATTCCTTTACGTCGCGTTGGGTGATTGATGGCAACTGTTCAACCACCGCGATGTGCGGTCTTGCACACTCCGGCGTGGCCAATCGCCGCTGCAATTTTGCATGAGCCCGAAACATTTGTGGCAGCACAACCGCTCGCTGTGTTTCATGCACAAAGAGTTTTGTCATGCTCGCCAGTGGCTTGGCGTGAAGGAGTTCGTCCCGGACAACGCCGGCGACAAGCTCAGGGTGCGTGCCCACACTTAGTGATCGTTCCGTATAACGCCGATCGTGATGCACGTATGTACGAACCACTCGTTCAATCAATTGGCACCTTGGTTCCGCTGATCGATGTTGAAACACCTGGCTCATTGTTGTTGGCAACGCGTGGACCGTCGCGTTATGTCGGTGGCGATGATGCATTGGCGGTTCGCTTGTTGACGTTGGCGCGAGAAGGTTTATCTCACACGACTCATGGACTAAACGTTGACGAGGTCATCACTGCTGGCGGCGGGTTGGGCGTCGGCATCGCCGATGGTCGTATTGCAGCAACTTTGGCATCGCGTTCATCATCGCGACGGGGTGAACCCGTTGTTATCCAACCTGGTATGCAGGCAACTGCCGAATTTCTGGCACCGTATGCGGTCAAGGTTTTGACTGCAGTTGCCGGATGTTCGCCTGATCTTATTGATCTTCTTGAACGACTCGGTTTGCGACAACTCGGTGATATTGCGCGCCTATCGGTCACCGACTTAGTGGGGCGATTTGGTTCAGTCGGAGAAACGCTGCATCGTTTGGCCAGTGGCACTGATGACACGCCGCCTTCAACAATTCCGCCCCCGCCCGACTTAATGATGGTACGAGTCTTTGATGATCCATTATCGCAACTCGACATGTTGGTGTTTGCCGCTAAAGCACTCACCGATGAATTAGGTAGTTACTTTCATGAGCGGGGCCAAGTATGTACGCGCATACAAGTTGATGCCGAGAGTGAACACGGTGAAAGTTCACAACGAGTTTGGTATCACGCCGAAGGAATGCGCTCGACTACTTTGCTCGACCGAGTGCGTTGGCAGCTTGATGGTTGGATCAACGGAAACGAACCACCTACTGCAGGTGTCACCTTGTTACGTCTCACGCCGATGGACATTCGCTCAGATGCCGGAACGCAATCTGGTTTTTGGGGTGGGCGTTCAGAAGCCGACGACAATGCAACGCGAGCGATCACGCGTGTCATTGGTTTGTTGGGTCCACAAAGTGTCACGGTTGCTTCGTGGCGAGGTGGGCGTGACCCGCGCGAGGTCTACGAAATGATGTGTTTTGCCGATATCGGTAGCGCCGACTCGGGAGGCGTTGGTCGACAATTAGTTCTGCGACCAGATGATGATGCCAATGCAACCGTTTGGCCAGGTTCGTTGCCGGCTCCGGCTCCTGCCGTTGTACATCATGAACCGTTACTGATCGAAGTGATTGATACGCATGGTCGTGGAGTTGCAGTGAATGGTCGCGGGCTTGTGAGTGCGGCACCGGCAACTTTGGTGCAACACGGAAAATCGCGACGCATTGTGGCGTGGGCTGGTCCGTGGCCCGTTGATGAACGTTGGTGGGATCAACGCGCGCGTCGGGCTGCTCGATTTCAGTTAGTGATCGAACAACCCGACGGGCAGTGTGCGTATCTAGCTGAAGTGGCGGCCGGTAAGTGGTGGCTGACCGCCGAGTATTCGTGACGAATTATGCAGTATGAGATTCGAGCAGGCGTGATGACGCAAGATCGTGAGTGGCTAACTGCAAGAGATCGTCGGCCAGACGGAATCCGATTCCGCGAACGGTGTGCATAAAACGCAATTCGGGTGCTCGTTCGTTGAGTTTGCGTCGCAAGTTAGACAAGTGAACATCAACGACATGGGTGTCGCCAACCCAGTGAGGCCCCCAGACGCTTTCGAGAAGTTCAACACGGCTGCACACTTCAAGTGGTCGCAGGCATAGTTGTGAGAACAGATCGAATTCAAGACGAGTCGCGGTGATGGGGTAGCGATTCACGCGAATCTCGCGCCGACCAAGATCGATATCGAGTGGGCCGAAGTAGAGGTTCTTCGGGTGTCCGTGAGCGGTGATCACTTGGGTGAACTGTTGCGAGCGACGCATTAAAGCTTGGCAACGTACGGCAACTTCATCGGGTGAGACTTCAGTTGGTAAAGCATGGTCGGCGCCATTGCGGAGAACGGTCATGCGCTGATCGTCAGAGTTGGCACCGACAACGATGATGTAGATCTCGGGGCAACGGCGCACCTGCATCATGAGGTTGTTGGGGAGCGGGTAGACGTCGCGGGCATCGATCACAATGAGGTCGGGGCTAAACGAGCGAAGCATGACTTCGGCGGCCGTGTGATCGTTGGTTGAACGTACGAGGTAGCCAATACGTTGCAGGGCGGCTTCGACCGAACGGCGGTCGGAGTTGTGGATCAGGGTCACCAAAACCCGAGGGGATGATTCGCCTTCGGGGTGCTGTTCGACCACTCCGGCCTGGGTGGGGCGGAGGGTTGAGCCGGTTGATCCGGGGAAGTGGGTCTCTATAAGTGTCATGACAGTCATCGCCTTTATCGGTAGGTAGTACTCAGAACTTGAGAACTATTTGTTGTCATGGGTAGTGAGTAATGAAAAGACGACACGTTGCACTTTTTGGGAAGGTTTGTTTGTCGTGGCCGAAACTTCCTGATGAGGGCCAGATAATTCGGCGATTGGTGGGCAAATCGGGTTCGTTGACCTGCCGTTTGATGGTTGACTAGGAGTGCTTGCAACGCTCGGAATCACTATGACCACATCATCGAACACTCCTGCACACTCTTCGCCGAATCACGAATCATCCGAACTCCAGCCCGAGACTGTGGCCATCAGTGCGGGTCGCCCCGACGATCAGATCTCGATGGCTCCGGTCTTATTTGCTTCAACGACTTTTGAGATGGGCTCACTTGAAGAGGGTCGCAAGATGGCGCACTCAACCAAAGCGGGCAAGTTTTATGGCCGCCATGGCAACCCAACTGTGCAGGCATTCGAAAGTGCAGTCGCCGAACTTGAAGGTGCCGAAGCAGCACGTGCATATGCATCTGGAATGGGTGCAATTGCTGGTGTCATTCTTGGTTTGTGCTCAAAGGGTGATCACATCGTTGCGCAAAAGCAGTTGTATGGCGGCACGATGCAGTTGCTCGCCGGCGTATGTCCGCGATTCGGAATTGATGTCACGTTTGTTGACGGCACGAAGATCGGCGCATTTGCTGGAGCAGTGATTCCTGGTCGGACGATGATGGTATTTGCTGAAACACCCGCGAATCCGTTGCTCGACATCGTCGATCTTGATGACCTGGGTTCGATCAAAGGCCCAATAACTGTTGTGGATTCGACGTTGTCGACACCGCTTGGTTCACGTCCGCTTGATCATGGTGTCAATTTGGTTTTGCACTCAGCAACCAAAGCAATGGCTGGCCACAACGATGCAACTCTTGGTGTTGTTGCTGGTGAACGCGATCTCATTGATGCGTTGTGGAGCTTTGCTGTTCTGCAAGGTGCATGTGCTTCGCCGTTTGATGCATTGAATGGTTTGCGCGGTTTGCGCACACTTGGTCCGCGTTTGCGTCAGCAAGGTTCGAACGCGGTGGCGATTGGTCGCGCTCTTGAAGCGCACGCGGCGGTTGTGTCGGTGCGGCATCCGGGTCTTGAATCTCATCCGCAATTTGAATTGGCATCGCGTCAGTACCGCATGCACGGTGGAGTGCTGTCATTTGAATTGGCTGGTGGTCTTGATGCCGGAGCCAAGTTTGTGCGGTCGGTCAAGTTGTGTCATGCCGCAACCTCGATGGGTGGCCCCGAAACTTTGGTGACGCACCCAGCTTCGACGACCCATGCCGGCATGACTCCAGAAGAACTGGCCGACAGTGGCATTACTCCTGGCACCGTGCGCATGAGCTGCGGACTCGAACACGCCGATGACCTGATCGCCGACGTCATGCAGGCCCTCGCCTAAAACTCCCGCTCAAACATTGCTCTTGGCATACGAACATATGTTCGCTAGCCTGTCAACATGGGGTCGACATGGGGGATGCAGGGACCAACCACCTGGTCTGAACTGGAAGCTCGTTTATCGGGCCGAAAACCCCAGTCGTCGACTCAGTCTTCGTCCCAGTCTTCGTCGCCGGCGGCCGTTCGGCCAGTTGTCGTCCCAGAGCCCGATCGCACGCCCACTGGTGGTACGCCGCGGCCCGTTGTGCCATATGCCGAGCTGCATTGCCATTCAAACTTTTCGTTTCTCGACGGAGCATCACATCCCGAAGAGTTAGCCGAAGAGGCTCATCGTTTAGGTCTGACTGCTTTGGCAGTCACCGATCACAACGGATTGTATGGCGTCGTGCGTTTTGCCGAAGCCGCACGAGCGGTGGGACTGCCGACAGTGTTCGGTAGTGAAATCACAGTTCAGTCATCGACTGGTCCGCAACATCTCGTTGTGTTGGCCGATGGCACCGCTGGCTATGCGCGTTTGTCACGGGCACTGAGCTTGGCGCAGTTGGCCGGCAGCAAGGGCGATCCGCGTTGCACAATGCCCGATCTGGCCGAAGTAGGTGCGGGTCATTGGTGGGTGCTGACTGGTTGTCGACAAGGTGCCGTGCCTGCGGCATTAATTGAGCACGGTCCAAGTGTGGCGTTGCGCGAATTACAAAAGTTGATCACTGCTTTTGGTCGTGACCGAGTGTTAGTTGAACTATGGGATCACGGTGACCCGCTTGATACTGCACGTAACGATGCGATGGCCGAGCTGGCGGCACGAGCGGATGTGCAATGCGTTGCGACAAACAATGTTCACTACGCGACTCCATCGGCACGACGATTAGCGACGGCGATTGCGGCAGTCAATCAACGTTGCAGCCTTGACGAGATCGACCATTGTTTGCCAGCCGCGGCGACAGCACACTTGCGAAGCGGTGCCGAACAGGCTCGCCGATTCGCGCGCTATCCCGGTGTGATTGACTTGGCCGCCGAGATTGGTCAAGCGGCAGCATTCGATTTGTCGCTCGTGGCACCAAAGTTGCCGCCGTATCCGTGCCCCGATGGCTTGACCGAGATGCAATTCTTGCGACGCCTCACCGAAGAAGGCGCGCGACGTCGTTATGGTGAACGTCCACAAAGCGGTGAAGACCTCAGCATTCGCGCGCGGGCCTGGAAAACAATTGATCACGAACTTGAAGTTGTTGAATTGCTTGGATTTGCCGGCTACTTCTTGGTCGTCTGGGACATTGTGCAGTTCTGCAATGACTCTGACATTTTTTGTCAGGGTCGTGGAAGTGCGGCAAATAGTGCGGTGTGTTATTCGCTCGGCATCACGAAAGCCGATGCGGTGTCGTTGGGACTGCTCTTTGAACGTTTCTTATCACCCGATCGTGATGGGCCGCCCGATATCGACCTAGATATTGAAAGTGGTCGGCGCGAAGAAGTCATTCAATATGTTTTCAATCGCTACGGGCGTCATCACACTGCGCAAGTAGCCAATGTGATTACGTATCGTGCGCGCTCGGCAGTGCGCGATATGGCTCGGGCTCTTGGTTATGCGCCGGGACAACAAGATGCGTGGTCAAAGCAAATGGATATGTGGCGCAATGTGGCCGCGAACTCTCCGGAGAAAACACCCGAAGGTCGAGTCGATCAAACCATTCCGCCGTTGGTTTTAGAACTTGCTGCCGAAATTGAAGATGCGCCGCGTCATCTTGGTATTCACTCGGGTGGAATGGTGATCTGTGATCGCCCAGTAATTGAAGTGTGCCCTGTTGAGTGGGGTCGCATGCAAGATCGCAGTGTTCTGCAATGGGATAAAGATGATTGTGCGGCTGCTGGGTTGGTGAAGTTTGACCTGTTGGGCCTTGGAATGTTGTCGGCGTTGCACGGAGCAGTTGATCTAGTGAAGCGGCATCAAGGTATCACGATTGATCTGGCGGCATTGCCACAAGATGATGATGTGTATGCGATGTTGTGTCGGGCCGACACGGTTGGTGTTTTTCAAATTGAATCACGCGCGCAAATGGCAACATTGCCTCGGCTCAAACCACGACGGTTTTACGACCTGGTTGTTGAGGTTGCCCTCATTCGGCCAGGGCCGATTCAGGGTGGTTCGGTGCATCCGTATATTCGCCGGCGTAATGGTCAAGAACCCATTACGTATTTGCATCCGTTGCTCGAAAATAGTTTGGGTAAAACATTGGGGATTCCGTTGTTCCAAGAACAGCTAATGCAGATGGCTATTGATGTTGCCGGTTTCTCGGCTTCTGAAGCAGACCAGTTGCGTCAAGCGATGGGTTCGAAGCGCAGTCAAAAACGTATGCAGTTATTGCGTCAACGTTTGTACGAAGGAATGGCCGAGCGCGGAATTGTTGGAGATATCGCCGATGAAATTTTTGACAAGATGGCAGCCTTTGCGAATTACGGTTTTCCTGAAAGCCACTCGGTGTCGTTTGCGTACTTGGTGTATTCGTCGTCGTGGCTCAAGTTGTACGAACCAGCGGCGTTTTATGCGGGCCTTTTGAATGCCCAGCCCATGGGTTTTTGGAGTCCGCACTCGTTGGCACAAGATGCACGCCGGCATGGAGTCATTGTGCGTACACCCGATCTGTTGGCTTCGGGTGCGCAGGCGACTCTCGAAGAGTGTGCAGAAAGCCACGGTGGTTTCGCGGTGCGTTTAGGGTTGAGCGCGATTCGTGGAATTGGTTCGGGGCTCGCGCAACAGATTGAAGATGAGCGAGTGCTGCGCGGTGATTATGTTGACGCCGAAGATTTGGTACGACGCGTTGATGAACTGACACTTGCGCAACTTGAGGCCATGGCAACGGGCGGAATTTTCGGTGAGTGTTTTGGTCTTGAGCGTCGTGAGGCATTGTGGGCAGTTGGTGCGGCGGCGCAGTCGCGACGCGATCGATTGCCAGGCTTGGCAACGGGAACGGAGGCACCGATGTTGCCAGGTATGGAACCACTCGAAGTCGCGGTCGCTGATTTGTGGGCCACGGGTGTTTCGCCCAATGGTCATCCGACAACATTTTTGCGCGAGCAACTTGATGCATATGGCGTGGTGCCTGCTGATCAGTTGCTGACTACCGAACAGACCAAAGTATGGGTCGCTGGCACAGTGACTCATCGACAACGACCCGCGACTGCCCAGGGAACAACTTTCATCAGTCTTGAAGATGAAACAGGTTTGATGAATGTGGTGGTGTCGGTCGGGTGTTGGAAACGGTTTCGTCCAGTTGCACGTGGCGCTGGAGCGTTGCTGGTGCGAGGTCGTCTGCAACGTCATGAAGGTGTGGTGAATATTGTTGCCGAACACATTGCGCCGCTTTCGCTTGCGGCTCAAGTAGTCGCCCGAAACTTCAGATAGCTATTTAGATGTTGAAGTTGATGTGGTGGCAGCGACAAGGCCGAGTGCGATGAAAACGGTGCCGGCGACGTAACGCTGCACGAAAGGCAGGGTGCGTCCGCTCAGTAACTTGGCGCGCAGAGCGCTTGCAGTGAGTGCATACATGCCGTCGGTGATGCATCCGATCAGTACGAACGTGCTTCCGAGAATGAGTGCTTGCGACCAAGCAGCACCCTTGTCGGCATCAATGAATTGTGGAAGGTAGGACAAGAAGAACAAAGCCACTTTGGGATTCAATGTGTTGACGATGATTCCTTGGGTGAATGATCGGCGCAAACTTGTCGTTGTTGATTCATTCTCAATATCAGTTGGCTTGCGCAACAGCGTTCGCACGCCGACAAGAACGAGATAGCCGGCACCGAGCCACTTCACCACGTTGAAAGCAGTTGCCGAAGTTGCAAGAACTGCTGAAAGCCCCACCGATGCAGCGATCACGTGTACGAAGTTGCCAAGTTCAAGGCCGGCAACTGCAGCCAAACCAACTTCGCGACCATCAGACACGCTGCGATTGAGGACGTAGATGACTGCTGGACCTGGAATGAGCAATAGCGCTACCGATGCAATCGCGAAAGTGACTATTGAATGCAGGTCGGGCACGAGATAACTCTAGACCTCGACGTTGATGGGCGACGAAGGAATTCGGCTCTCAATGATGTTGAGTACATGGCTGTGCAGGTCAGAAGGAGCAAACGTGACGTCTGTGGCTGCGGCGATTTCGTCAATATGCCACCAGCGCAATTCAAAAAGGTACTCGGCATTGAGGGTTTGCCAATCAAGAACGGGTTGGGGCTCAAAAACTTCGGGGACGTGCACGAGATGGATATGTTCGCGCTGACCGTCCCATAAACCGTTGATGAATGCAATGCGATGTTCGCGGGTCCAAATGTGGGGACCTATTTCAACATCATGCAGACCGACTTCTTCGATGAGTTCGCGGCGCAAAGCGGTCACATGATCTTCGCCTTCATCGAGTCCGCCACCCGGAAGTGCCCAACGAGTTCCTGCGGGGAATTCGAAGCGCACCAACAAGATGTGCTGGCTTGGGGTGAGTAACAAAGCACGCGCTGCAGATCGAATGCGCAGTTCTGGTGCGTTGCCTTCAGTCAGAGGGTTGGTCATTGAGTCCGTCGTTCATCATGCGGTACATCTCGTAGATCGACTTACAGTCTTCGCACATCGGTAGTTTTTTGGGGTCACGCGACGGAACCCACACGTGGCCACATAGAGCTTCAAGGGGAGTGCCGTAAATACGAGCCTCCATCACTTTGGCTTGTGCACTTTCGCCGGGTTCAACTTTGACGATGTGGGCCACGGTGGGCTCACCGGTCTGGGTGTTTTCGTCGAGCCGAGTGTCAAGAAGAGTCGACCCAGCGGGGTGGGCGGTCATGGGGTCGTTTGAGGCCATGACACAAGTCAAGCAGACGCCTACACTCGGGACATGCCGTTGTACGACTTCCGATGCAAGACCTGCGAAACCACCTTTGAAATTCGCCGCCCAATGGCTGAGGCCAGCGACCCGGCGACGTGCCCACAGGGCCACGAAAATGCCGTGCGAATTTTGTCAGTGTTTGCCTCGGTTGGTGCGTCGTCGGGTTCGGCTGCGCCAGCGCCTGCGCCACGTTCGGGTGGTGGATGCGGTTCGGGTTGCGGGTGCGCCCACTGAACACGTCTGATAGGGCGACTCTTCTTGTTTAAGAAAATGAATGTGAGCAGAGGACGTTAATGCAGTTATCCTTCGCTCATCACAACAGAGCACATGAGTAGCGAGACGGGTCTGAAGTCGCGAGATATTGCTCCAGATGCATTACGAGGGTTTGCGCTTCTCGGTATCTTGATTGTGAATATTCCGTATGTGGCCCTGAGCAGTAACGGCGATGCCATTCACGGTGTTTATCTTGATGGTCCCGCCAATTCGACGGCAGGCTTTCTGATTTTTGCCCTCCTTCAAGGCAAGTTCTACTTACTGTTTTCATTTCTCTTTGGCTACAGCTCGAGTTACATAATGAAGGGTGACAAAGTCAATCGGGCTCGTTGGATCAAGCGGTGTCTGTTTCTCATAACACTCGGCGTTATTCATGGAACGCTTCTATGGTTCGGTGAGATCCTCTTTATTTACGGCTTGTTTGGGCTTGTCCTTATACCGTTCTTCTTTCGCCCAGAAAAAGTCCTAAAGATCTGGACTCGGATAACTTTTGGAGTATTTGCATCCATTTTGTTGATTATTTCCGCACTTTTGATGCTCGTCGATCGATACCTGCCGGAAGAAGATCTGAGTGCTTCGTTCTCCTCTAAAAGGGCGGAACAACTCGATACGTTGATGCTCAATGGCACATATTTTGAATCAATAGGTGCTCGCGCTAGTTATTGGCTAGAAACTCTCCCAACCCTGGTTTTTATCCAAGGAGTCGTTGCTTTTGTTGCATTTTTGGTGGGTGTACGTGCTTCAAGAAGTAATTTTCTGAAACCATCAACCTCGGATGAAAACATTTCCAAGATGTTCAAAGTCGGGTTCATCATCGGATTACCAATTCAACTTTTAATCGCTACAGGGTGGCTAGTTAATGAGAAGGCGCCAGAAAGTTCGGAATCAATCTATTTGAGCCTTACTTTGGTGTCGATGATCACCGCGCCACTTCTTTCAATCGGCTATCTCGGGGCCATCTTGGCAATGATTCGAAAGCAACCGCAACTTATTGCCTGGATGAAGCCAGCCGGAAAGGTTTCGCTGACCACCTATATTTCGCAGTCATTCGCAATGTTGTTCATATTTGCTCCGTGGGGCCTGGGCTTGTTTCAAAAAGTTGAACTTTGGCAGCTCATTCCGATTGCGGTCGTGATTTGGCTCATACAGGCTTACTGTGCGACCTTGTGGCTCAAAAGATTTAACTTAGGCCCACTTGAATCGGTCTTACATTTCCTCACAAGGAATCGGTAAATCTGGCTTCTTGAGTGAGGCACACTGAAAACTGGGTGCGACAAGCAAGTCGACCCATTGGTGATGTAAGTTGCAAGTTATGGCTTCTTGGATTGTGAACTTGATCGTCGCTGGTGCAGCGATTGGTATCGGTGCAATCGGAACGCGCGTCATTGGAGAGGCTTCCAAGGTGAAGCCCATTCCGGTGAAGGTCCGCAAACCCCGCCAACGTTAAGTCGTGGCGATTTTTGTCGATGAGTGCCGATGGTGGCACAAAGAGCGCCATTGGTGCCACATGGTCAGTGATTCGAGTCTTGATGAATTGCACGCTTTCGCGGCACGCCTGAACATTCCTGAACGAGGATTTCATCGAGATCATTACGACTTGCCCGAGATGTACCGTGAGCAAGCAGTTGCGCTGGGAGCAACCGAAGTAACGAGTCGTGAACTGTTGCATCGCATGCGCGCGGCCGGACTGCGTGTCCGGAAGAGTCGTGACACTTCAGTTCGGCCAGTTAGTTGAACGACCAAATTCTGTGGGAATGCTGCGCGAATTGCGTTCGGTGACCACGAACCAGTCGCTGAGTTGAATCCCTTGGCTGTCTAGCCACGCCGATGTCAGGTCGAATTCGTAGATGTCGTTTTCATCGAGTACGTCATGATCACGATATGAATACATAACCACGTTGGGTGTCTCATGATGGTCGAGAGAAATGGCCAACATGTGGCGAATGGTGTCGAGATAGTGAGCCCCATTTTCAAAGAGCAAGACCCCGTGTCCGATTGATTGATGATCAAGCGGCACGACAGCGATATCTGATGAGTGACTAGATGAATGAAGCACTTGGCCAAGTAATGCAGCAACTGAAGCTGATGTAATGGGGTCGACTCCGCATGTAGGAATCGAGCGATCGGGTTGATTGTGCGGTGTGGTCACGAAAGACCTCCAGGTCATAACCAAGCAATGTGTGGCTTGGTGATGGGACGAGGGGAAGTCGTGAGAAGAAAATAGGGAAGGGGTGTTGCAGGCTTAGCCGACGATGACAACGCTGGCGAAAACGCTGGCGATGATTGCAAGCACTGGTACTGCGTAACTGACCCACTGGGGTTGTTTGCGCGCCGGTGGCGACAACATGATGCTGCCGCAGATTGCGCCCATTGCAATTCCGCCGATGTGGCCACCGATCGAAATACCGGGAATTGTGAATGTGAGCAACAAGTTGATCAGCAATGTGGCACCAAGCCCGGTTTGGAAAATGCTGATTCCGCGCCGTTGCATACCGATTGCTGCTGCGCCCATGAGTCCGAACACGGCGCCAGATGCGCCACCGTGCAAACCGTTGCTACTTCCTTCGATGACGAGAACTCCGAGCGATCCACCCAATAAACAAGCGAAGTACAACAGGCCAAATCGCACACGACCGAGTGGTGCTTCGAGCAGCTTTCCTAATTGGAAAAGCAAATACATATTCATGGCGATGTGCAAAATTCCGAAGTGCAAAAAGCCCGATGTGATGAGTCGGTACCACTCGTGGGTGTATGCGAGTAAATCTTTGTTGAGACCTAAGTCGACTTCGCGTGATGACACGCTGCTTCCGAAGCCGGCGGTGCTGGTGTCACCGATCAGTACCCACACGAACACAGCGATATTGATCGCCATGATGACGCGCGTGACAAGTTCGTGTTGCGTTGCATTCCAGTCTTTGGCGCGAACAGTGGCGGCAGGGCGCGACGCCTTGATGCAGTCGGGGCATTGGCTTCCGATGGCAACAGGTTGCAAACAATCACCACACGCCGGCCGAGCGCATCGGGTGCATGAACGGCCAGTCGGCATATTGGGATGGCGATAGCAACGGGGAAGAACTGGGGGAGCGAAATCGGAAGTATCGGACATAGTGGCTAGATCAGACGGTAGTGGCTGAGGTACCAAATGCGGTGGCAGCAACAGGGCGACCGATGCGATAGCCCTGGACTAAATCGCAGCCGAGCAAACGAAGTCGCTCGATTTGGGCATCGGTTGTGACCCATTCGGCAATGACCGCCATGTTGAGACTGTGTGCCAACTGCACGATGCCTCTCACGATGGGATCATCAGTTTCGTCTTCTCCGAGAGCGCGGATAAATGATCCATCAAGTTTGAGGTAGTCGGCAGGACACGAACGCAAGTGGGAAAGCGATGAATAGCCAGTTCCGAAATCGTCAATAGATAAACGCACACCGAAACGTTTCATCGACTGCAAAGTACGCAGTGTGTTCGCGGTGTCTTTCATCAACATTTTCTCGTCGAACTCGAGAGCAAGATGTTGTGGTTGTAAATCGAACTCTTTGATTGCCGCCAATGTGCGTTCAACAAATCGCGTGTCGCCAACCTGGCGGGGCGAAACATTGACATGCACAATGAACTGACGATCGATGCGCTTTTCGTTGAGCCATATCCGCATATCGGAGCATGCTTGGCGGATGACCCACTCGCCGATAGGAACAATCGCGCCTGACTCTTCGGCCAGGTCGACAAATGAGGACGGTGTGAGCAAGCCAAGTGTCGGGTGGCGCCAGCGCAAGAGAGCTTCGGCGCCAACAACTTTGTTGGAGTGTGGCGACATAACTGGCTGATAGACCAAGTGCAGTTCGTTGTTGGCTAGAGCTACTTCGAGTGAGGCAGACAATGTCGCACGTTCTTTGGCGGTGTTGCGCATGTTACTGCTGTAGAGCTCGCAGCGTGAGCGACCACGCATTTTGGCGTGATACATCGCGGTATCGGCATTGCGCATCAGGGCAACTGCGGCATCAACTAGTGCGGGCTCATCAATTTCTCCGCGTGTCATTGCGACGCCAAGACTTGCGCCAGTCACGACTTCAATTCCTTGCAGTAATACTCGCCCAGTAATTGAAGTGCGCACACGTTCGGCGAGATCCATGGCGGCTTCTTCATCAGTTAGGCCTTCGCACAAAATGACAAACTCGTCGCCACCAATGCGGGCCACGATGTCGCCAGGTCGTGTCGCCGAAACCAGACGGCGTCCGATGTTGGTGATTAAGGCATCGCCATTTTCGTGTCCGAGACTGTCATTGATGTCCTTTAACTTGTCAACATCTAAAAAGATCACGGAGACGGTTGACGTTGTTGATCGGGCGCGCTCAATGGCCTCAGATAATTTACGAATGAACAATGTGCGATTAGGGAGACCAGTTAACGCGTCGTGAGTTGCGAGGTGGGCAAGTTCGGCCTGCAGTCGCAAAGATGAACTGATGTCGCGAGCAAGCATCGTGATGCGGTTGTTCGCGCAAACGACTTGCACGTCAAAGGTATGAAGTTCGTTATCAGAACCGCGTAATCCAACTTCGCCACGCCAAGACGAATCGGGAGTGGACAAAATCTCACGAGGCATTTGATCGCGTACCGAAACAGCCATCTGATCGAAGTGGCTCGCTGCGGCGTTGAGGTGTAGAACAGTGCCGCTCATGTCGGTGACGACGGTCGGATCATCGGACGATTCGAGTAACGCGAGCAGTTGGCCTAGTTCGTGCGAAAACAGTTGTTGATCTTGTGGCATGGCGATCGCGACGCCGGAGTAGCCGATGATTGAACCATCAGCGTCAAGGCGCGGGTTCACGACAAAACGAATTGGTGCTCCTTGACCGTCGGGTCCGGGGACGTCGACGGTGATATCAATCGGAGTTGAAGAGTCGACGGCATGGCGCCATGCGACTTCGGCGCGGGCTCGATCGTCGGGGTGGGCATTGGCCCATGGCGCTCGACCAACGGGGACAGGTCCGCCAGTTAAGGCCACATCTCGGAATCGCGAATCGGCCGAAATGAGTCGGCCCGAGGCGTCGGTGTCAAAGAGCCCGATCTGAGTATTTGGCGTGGACGAACTGATGCTTCAGTTTGGCAGATTGTGGCGAACTCAACGCGGAGGGTGGTCATCTTGTTCAAATTCACCCACTTTGGAATATGGCTGCCGCCTAGCGGTAACCATCTTCCAAAGTGGTAGGAAAAGGTCAGTTGGCTAGGGGGCGGGGGTGTCGAAGCTGGCGTCGCCTTCAACCGGCAGCGTCGTCGTCATGATTGACTCATTCTGATTGCCAGCGGGAATCTTCATATCTCGCCCGTCATCAGAGCAGGCACCGAGGATGAAAAGTGCGGGAATTACGGCGAGAGCGAGCAGTCGGTGTGTCATCGCTCTCAACTTTACGGTGGCTGAGCCACCAAGGGGTGCAACTAGCCTGTGAACGATGTTTGAAGCCCCCGAGAGTCCGTTATGCGTGTTGACGATCCATGCGCACCCCGACGACGAGGCTTCAAAGGGAGCTCCAACTCTGGCCAAATATCACGATCTTGGAGTTCGGACCGTTTTGGTCTGTTGCACTGGCGGCGAAGAGGGCGATCTGCAGAATCCGGCGCTCCGAAATGAGGGCGGACCTTTTCACGGGATGACGCCCGAGGAAGAAAAACAGCACTTGGCTCGCATTCGGCCAGTTGAGCTTGCTCAGTCGGCGCAGATCATCGGATTCGATGAAGTCGTCATGTTGGGGTATCGCGACTCGGGCATGGCCGATTCGCCTCCCAATGCAAACCCAGACTGTTTTCATCAGGCGTCGCTTGACGAAGCGGTTGGCCGATTGGTTTCAATCATTCGCCGTGAGCGTCCTCAAGTGATCATCACGTACGGCGATGATCAACGTGGTTATCCGCATCCCGATCACTTGAAGGTTCACGACATCTCGGTTCCTGCTTTTGAACGTGCAGGAGATGCCATGTGGTATCCGTGGGCGGGCGAACCGTGGCAGCCGCTCAAGATGTATTACTCGGTGTGGTCGCGCACGCGACTCATCGCAGTGCACGAAGCAATGTTGGCCAAACTCGGTAAATCACCGTACGACGATAAGTGGCTCAACCGACCAGGGCAAGACGAACGCATTACAACGCGTATTGATGTGGCTTCGCATATGTCGGCACGATCGGGTGCCTTGCGCGCGCATGCAACTCAGGTTGATCCCAACGAACCATGGTGGTTTGGGCTTGATGACGCAGAGTTAGCAGCGGCGTATCCGTTTGAAGATTGGGTGTTGGCAAAGTCGGCAGTTGGCGCTCCCGATGACGAAGTGGTTGAAATTGATTTATTCGCCGGAATCAAAGAAGTTATTGCGCTTGAACCCGGTCAAAGCATTCCGGGACGTCTCACAAGTCCAGCATTAATTGAATCAGCAGTTGAGGAGATGGCATGAGTGACAGTCGCACTATTCAATTTCGATTGGTGATGGGCAAGGGCGACGAACGCGTGTCGGGCCCAGACGATGCTGACACTGTGGCGACGATTGCCAAAGCCGACGCGACAATGGATCTTTCGGTGGCCTTCATGAAGAGCAAACTCAAGATCACTGGCGCCACTGGTCCGTTGTTTGATGCTCTCTCGAGTGGTGAAGCAGCGGCAACGATTGCTCGTTTATTGAACGAGGGCTAAGCGTTTAGTTTGCGCGGCGCATTGCTGCGCGTAACTCTCGATAGCCAATCACAACTGCATCTTGTTCTTGCAACAAGTCGGTAACTGTTGTGTCGTGCAACGCTAAATCAAGATCGTCGATCCACTCTTCGGCATGATCGGTGAGCGCGCGTACTTCGGCAGTATCAATGCTCGGTTGAATATGTATTTCGGTGACACCGGGTTGAAGCTTGCGAATGGCGTTGTACACACGCTCGCGACTTCCGGCGCGCCAGTCATGATCGAAGTGGTCGGGGAAAACGATTCCTTCTTCGGCTGCGAGTCGGCGGAAGGGGAAGCCGGCTTGTTCGGCGGTCAACGTCGATGGGAGTCGAATAGGCAACTGAAACTCGACAGCGAGTTCGAGATAGATGTCGAAGAACTCGGGACGCAACGTGATGACGCTGAGGTGTGGAGCGAGGTGCGAAACATCAAAGCCCCAGATGGTGGCGCGCTCGATTTGGGCGCGACATTCGCGAAGAACTTCAGCCGGATCGGCAT
>Ga0208852_1000076_pt1 | contig 24199 bp, 21 predicted proteins | sample LakMenEpi18Jun09_FD_150711 | JGI IMG/M metagenome (GOLD analysis project Ga0208852, IMG submission 150711) | Freshwater microbial communities from Lake Mendota, WI - 18JUN2009 deep hole epilimnion ns (SPAdes) | ecosystem: Environmental > Aquatic > Freshwater > Lake > Epilimnion/Euphotic zone ...
CCCAATGTGCTTCTATTATTTACAAGCAAAGGACGCTGTTATTGGATCAATGTATATGAAATACCTGAGGGTAATAAAACGAGCATGGGTCGTGCAATTCAGAATCTGATGAACATAGCAGGCGATGAAAAAATACTAGCCTATCTGCCTATCGAAAACATAAAAGATGAGGAATATATCAATTCTCATTATGTCTTCTTCTGTACTAAAAATGGTGTGATAAAAAAGACACTTTTAGAAGAATTTTCTAGGCCAAGACAGAATGGAGTTATTGCTATTACTATTCGCGAAGAGGATGAATTACTTGATGCATTATTGACAAATGGTAATATGGAAATGATCATAGCTTCTAAAGATGGAAGAGCACTTCGATTTAATGAAAATAAAGTGCGTTCGATGGGCAGAACGGCTGCTGGAGTCACTGGTATGGATCTAGGAGATAACCCGGGTAATGAAATAATAGGTATAGTCAGTGTAGACAAATTGAGTGAAATACCTCAAACTGTTCTGGTAGTCAGTGAAAAAGGATATGGAAAACGAACCTATATAGACGACCCTGAAGATGGAGAAGCTATTTACAGAGTGACTAATAGAGGAGGAAAAGGTGTCAAAACCCTAAATATCACAGAGAAAACAGGAAATCTAATTTCTATATTAAATGTGGTAGATGGAAATCATCTAATGATTATCAATAAATCGGGTATAGCTATACGGTTAGGCGTAGATAAAATGCGCGTAGTAGGTAGAGCCACACAAGGTGTGACCTTGATAAAATTGGATAAGAAAGATAGCATAGCAGCCGTAGCCAAAGTAGTGGTAGATGAGGATGATGATTTTGAAGACGAGGATAATGCGCTCATCGATGACGGGACTATTATGGATACAGAAGATGATGCTATGGAAAATAATACTCCTGAAGAAGGAGATGTGGAATAGTTTTGATATATAAAAATATAGAGATGAGAATAGTTTTTTTCTTTATACTGTTTTTGAGTTTAGGCTCTATAGTTTATAGTCAGACCAAGGAGGTCTCTAAGGCCGGATCATACTATACTAGCTTTATGAAAGAGTCTAAGCTATCAGACTTGGAGAAGGCCTATGAGTTAATCACTGAGGCTATGAAAGATTCTAAGAATCTAGAAAGTGAGGATGCTCAATACTATTTGGGTTTGATCACCAAGCAATATTATGAATCTAAGAAGCCTATAGAAAAAACGAATTATATCTTATCTGCATCCAAAGGACTCATTAATGTTTATAGAATCAATAAAAACTTTAAGAATAAAGAACAACTATTCAGATTGATGCAAATATTAGGTTATGATTTATATTCTGAGGGTATACAAATGCACAAAGAGAATAAAAATAGTTTAGCCTATGATTTATACAAAAATTTGTTTGAAATTCAGTCTGTATTAGCAGAGAATAAACTTGACTTTACGTTGGTTTCTAATACAGGAGAGAAAACTACGCTTTCCTCTAATGACATCACCAATAATATGGTCGTCTTTTGCATCAATAGTGGTAAAAAAGACGAAGCAAAAGCCTTATTTGAAAAAGAAGTATCATCGGGAGGTTCTGCAGTTTCTTATGCTAGACTTATCCAACTTTGTTTTCAGCTGGATGATAAATCAGCAGCTTATAAATATATCGAGGAAGGTATCGCCAAGTATCCTGCGGATCCAGATTTACTTATTTTTTCTATTAATCGTAGTTTGGATGCTAAAGAATATAACGCAGCCTTGAAGCAATTAGATGAAGCTATTCGTCAGGCACCAACTACTGCTCTCTATTTGGTGAAATCTCAGACCTTAGAAAGTCAAGATAAATATGAAGAGTCTATTGAAAATTATCGTAAAGGACTTAAGTTATATCCTAATGATTTTGATTTAAATTATGGTCTGGGTTATGCTCTATTTAATTCTTCGCTTGGTATTCTAAATGAACAAAATGATGCTACGCGACCTAAAGCATTATCGAACATCAAGGAGGCCAAAGAGTATTTCGCAAAGGCCAAAATTATAGATGCGAAGAAAGTAGATTTTGAGAAAATATTTGAACAAATTAATCGAGTAAAATAAATACTGAAAATGAAAAGATTTTTATTGCTATGTACCATACCTATATTATCGATAGCTCAAAATAACCCTCCCACTAATTATACAGTTAAGAGTATTATCGTAGAAGACACTGATCATGTATTTTTAAATTTAAACTCAAATACCACTTCCGTAAAGACCCAAACAGGTTGGGATATTGCTTTGTACAATGAAGTTCATGAGATAGGTGGAAAGATCAATGAAACTAGAGGTGTGAAAGTGTGGCGCGTTTATAAAGATACAACTCAGTTTTCATCCACAGCGCTCATTGATACCTTGAATTCTGTGGTCAATAGTTCTAGTATCTTTTACTACGGTGCCTTAGATACTTTTTATAAAGGGACTTTTAATACTTCATTTAATATTGGTATTGGTACGTTTTACACAGACCCTAGCTTCGTCAATGTAGCCACTAAGATTTACATTGTAAAGCGTGAGGATAATGTCTATGGTAAATTTTATATTTCATATAGGTCTGCACCGAACCGTGAGTTCACTATCAGATATGCAGACATTGATAATTCCAATCCACGAACTATCGTAGTGCCAAAAGTTTCACCAATAGTAAGACATTATCGATATATTAATCTAAATACTGGAGCAGTGACTAATGATTTTGAGCCACTCTATAATGACTGGGATCTCGTATTCAGAAAGTATAATAATGGTTCAGAGACGTTTCCTATAGGAGTCCTGACTAATAATGCGCATAATCTTATTCGAATGTCTTCTATCGCAGGCTACCCTGATGAGTACTTAAAACCAGGCGTAGTAAAAACAGAAGCCTATGAGGCTACCGGTGATCCAGCTACTGTACTCTATAATAATTCACTAAATTCTCCTGATCCTATTTCTAGAGATTATAATCAAATTGGAGAAAAGTGGCTTAATAAAACCTCTGGTCAGCCAGCTTCTGCAAGAAGCTATTTTCTCAAAGATAGAAATAATAAGTTATGGCATATCGTTTTCACTACCTATGATGCAGCCAGTAAATCTATCAATATTGCATTTATAAATAAGGGAAGTATATCTTCTATATCGTCGGGCTATCCTGAAGAGAATGACATAAAAGTTTATCAAGATGGATCTGATTTGAAAATGGTCAGTAAAACTCAAGGTGTGCAAAAAAAATTAGTAACCTTATTTGATATAACAGGTAAAGTACTTTATAAATCAACTATGGGAGCTGATTTAAAGATAGATGTGAATGCGTTTAAAAACAAGTTGATCTTCTTACAAATAGAGAATGATTCTCAAATTTATTCTCATAAATTATTTGTACATTAAGGTTAATCGTGAGGCATTCCCTTGTTTTTTTATTTTTGGTTTTCATTTCTTCAACTCCGTTATTTAGCCAAGAATTTATAGTTCAGCATTCTATCACTAATGAGCCTTTAGAAGGAGTTACCTCAATTCTTTTTTTCCAGAATAGATCTCTTGACGTCACAAGATCTAATTTTAAGGGAGAAGTTTATTTTAAGTATTTCGCAGAATGGGATTCGGTCATTATGTTTAAATTAGGAATGACTCGCATTGTCATAAACAGATCCCTTTATACTAAGTCGGTTTTTATGAAGCCGATAAAAAATTTATTGGAAGAGGTATTGGTTACCGGTCAGATTGTACCAGGAAATAAGTATCAATCTCCATTCAAAATTAAATTTTATACTGCAGAAGAAATTAAGAATAAAAATGCGGTGACTCTAGCTGATTTTTTATTGACAGAAAATAACTTTACGATAACCCAAGATCCCATATTAGGAACTAAAGTTTCGATAAATGGTATGAGTGGCTCTGACTTAAAGCTAATGATTGACGGCATACCTGTGGCAGGAAGATTAAATGGTAATATAGATTATTCTCAAATATTACTAGGCAATATTGAAAAAATTGAAGTAGTCGATGGACCACTTTCTACGATCTACGGAACCAATGCTACAGGTGGTGTTATAAATTTAATTACGAAAACTGGAACAGCCTATGAGTCTAATATTAAAGCGAACCTATATGCAGAATCTGTAGGTGTGGCGAATGCCAATGTATATTATAATACCTCTGTCAAAGGCCATAGGTTAAGTTTAGGCGTTCATAGAAATGTTTTCTTTGGCTGGGATCAGAATGAAGATTCTCTAAAAAGATTCGTCAAACCTATTTGGCGAGATCTAGCATGGAACCCTAAGGAGCAATTTATGGTTAATACATCCTACTATGCCCCATTGTCTAAAAAGACGAGTCTGCATATGAAAATAAATGGATTTTGGGAAAGTATTATGAATAAATTAAATCCTGCATCTTCTCAGCAAATCGTGGTGAATGATGAATACTACAAGACTACTAAGTTTAACGTAGGCGGCAATACCAATACTATATTCTCAAAGTATGTAGAGTGGCAAAATTATTCTAACTTTAATTATTTTTCGCGAAATATCGAATACTATAATCAAGATTTAATAGCAGGAAGTCGAACATATTTAAGAGATGTCAATGAAAAAATTTATAACATCTTCGGACGTTCTCAAATCAAGCATGAAATACCAAGTAAAAGGCTTAATTTGCTCTATGGTGCAGACTTCAATATGGATATCGGTAATTCTCAGAAGTTGGATTCTAGTGCCAAGGCAATAACTGATTTAAGTTTGTTTGTAATGGCTAACTACAAGTTCTCTGAGAAACTCCTTATGCAGCCAGGTTTAAGATATAGTATTAATAATGTAGCGCCTACTCCCATATCTACTACTGTCAACTTTAGATATGAACTCAGTAAACATTTTAGTTCCAGATTTGCATTTAGCCGAGGCTATCGCATACCTGAGTTAAAGGAGCTTTACTTTACGTTTATTGACATTAATCATAATATTACTGGAAACCCTAATTTGACGACAGAAACTAATGATAATTTCCAATTTGGCATAGATGTCAAACCAGAGAAGGTAAAAGCTTCTAGTAGTTTGGTATCATATTCATCCTCACTAAACTTTACTTATTTCAATAAATCAAACGCCATAGATATAGTCAATGTTAATCCGAATACAAATGAATTTAAGTATCTGAACATAGGCAATGTGAGAGGGCTTATAACTAATATAGATAATCGTGTAAAATATAAAGATTACATTTTCGTGCTTGGCACTTCGTTTAATGGTTTCCAGCGTTTATTCAGCAACTCAACGAATCAACTGGATTATTTTTTATTTAATTGGACGATTAACGCCAATCTAACTTATTATTATAAAAAGTGGGATATGAAATTTACATCTGTCAATAAGTTTAATTCATACAATCCTTTCGTAGTTTATAATTTACAGACTAATAGTGTAGAAGAGTCTGCTATACCAGCTTTTATGTATTCTGACCTTAGTGCTTCTAAAAATATATGGAATGATAAATTGAACATTACAATAGGTGTTAAGAATATTTTAAACATTAGAAATCTACGTGTATCTGGCTTCTCGGGAAATGTGCATAGTGCGCCGAATAGTGAAGTCAATAATCTATGGGGAAGAACCATTTTTACAAGTATCACCTTAAATCTAGACAATGTTAAGTAAACTAATTTTGGGGATCATTGTTTTTTCATCTGTATTCCTAACCTCTTGCCTAAAAGAAATAGATGGGCCTATAAATGTTGAGTTATCTCCCTTTCCTAAGGTAGAACTTAATCTGGACCAAGTGAATGAGTATAAGGCTAAGATTTATTATCAACTAGCATCAAGATCTATTGTCAAAACATCGGATAACCTCAGTTGGCATATAGCTTTTGCGAATGATCCTACTAATATGAATAAAGTCATTATGAATTATGCCTTTGGGAAAAGCTGCTGGGGAACATCAAAAAATGATACGCTATGGTCTAGATCTATTGAACAAGCATTTTTTGATACTGTAAAAAAACCTATCTATGCAAACTATTATGATAGTGCTGCAGATTTATTTTCAAGAGGTTTGTTCAATGTATATTATCTAAGTTATCCAGGTGTTTACTTTCCTAGTATCAAGTTTCAAATACTAACTTATACCCCGACTGAAGTTAGTTTCCGCTATGCGAATATAGATGGTACGAATGAAAAAACATTGACTATTCCGTTAAATTTTTCTACCCATTATACCTACGTCTCTCTAGTTACGGGCACTGTTCAGGATATAGAGCCTACGGACAAAATGAGTTGGGATTTTGAAGTGACTAGATATACCACCTTTGTCACAGATTTTAGTCAACCACAAATGTACGGTGTAGCCGGACTTATCTCCAATCCTTCCAAAAATGTTAAAATAGCGAAGCTAGAAAATGTCAATCTTGAGAATATAAGTGAATCTAGTTTGTCTTCTTATAACTACTTGTCAAGTTTGTCGGCTGTAGGCCATGATTGGAAAAAATTTAGTAATGGGGGTCCGGATGGTTTTTATTCTATTCTACCTCGCAGCTATGTAGTAAGTGTAGCGGGCAAAAAACACGGACTGCAATTTATTTCATTCACGAAAACGGTAGATAATAAGCCAGTAAATGGGTTCATTACTTTTTTACAAAGAGATTTTTAATTACTTTACAAACTCTCCTTTCATAAACATATAGGATTCCTGAACAACACCATAGCGGTCGTAGATATGCAGCACACCGGTTCCATTGCTTAATGAGCCAGGAAAGAGGGGCCTTCCATTTTCAAGATACGCTCCTAGGGCTGTCCATGTTTTACCATTTCTATATTCCACCTCTGTCCAGCGCGCTCCAGAAGGATAGAAGTGTCGGCGCGTTCCATTTAGCTTATCATCAATATAAAATTCCTCCATTTCCACTTTCCCATTTGCGTAGAAATCTCTAGTCAGACCATTTAACATATAATTTGAGTAGGTTTCTTCTCGCATTAATTTGCCACTAGTATCATTATAGGTTCGTTTTACATACTTACCTCTTTCTAGGTCATAACTAATTTCTTCTATAATGGTATGGCCATCAGCGCCATAGAGCTTTGATTTACCTACTAGGCTGTCGTCTTGGTAGTTATATTCAGCAGCTACCTTTCCCTGAATAGTGTATGCTTTACTTTCACCATTCAATTTTCCTTTTCTAAAGGACTGTTCCCATATTTTATAGCGCTTTTGAGGGTTAAGGCTATCAAGGATAGAATATACAAATGTCCCAGACTTAAGCTTATCTATATAATAGCCTTCTATACAAACTAAAACTGGCTGCTGTATCCTGACAAGGCTAGTCTTTCTATCGTCCAGATCGAAAAAATCCATATCCATTGTTTCGTAATTTCTAGTTAGTCCGCTATCTCGGGAAGCAGTCGTTTGATATTTCCCATCTATGTCATATACTAAGTAGGATTTCTTGGTATACTTAAAATCAGGAATATCTTCTGAATTTATCACCTGACTATTTATATGATTAATACCTAGGCAGAGAAAAAAGACAATTAATAGTTCGCGCATTGTATACTGTTTAGTTAATCTAAAATACACTTAAAAACTTTATTTGGTTTTTTTATTTATCACTGCCTATAGCCAGGGCAGGCAGGAGAGAAAAATGTCCAAGAAATTGTCAAAAATAGATTAGCGAAATCGTCATTTCCATTCATAGAGCCGCGCTGCTTGCCTTCTTGACCGATAGCAGGAGCAGTTAAGAGTTCTTTACTGCGATCGTAAAGCTGAAAGGCTATGCCCTTATCGGCGTCAGGTAGACTGATAACCGGAACATACTTCCCGCTTACATCATCTAGGTAGTCTGTCATAGCTCTATGTATCTGAAAGTCGAGTCCTAGACTTATATTGCGCTTGAGGTGAAACTTAAACCCACAGCCGTAATTTATGGATAAGGCGAAGAGATTATAACGCCCAAGTTGTGTATAGCTTTGGTCTGTCTGTCCTTCCGTGCCCAATGGTTGTAGTGAATACTCTATCCCTTTATGGTAGGTTTGTGGATTGAAAAAAAAGACACCAGCACCTAAGGAAAGATATGGAGTGAAGCGAGAACCCATTTCATTGAAATATACATTTTTTACATATTTGAGGAAATTGAATTCTATCTGCGAATTGATATCTGTGACGCTACTATGAAACGACAAATTGCGCTGACGTTGAAAATTTGAACTAGAATTCGCATCTGCCCCTGCTAATTGCATATGAGAAAGCGAGGTCTTTAATGAAAATCGATAGCCATAATTTCCTCTCCAGAATAAAGTGGCGGCAGGTCGTATGGCATCAATACCAAAGTGATTGTTTAAATCTCCATAGTAATTAGCCAAACCAATACCAATACCTAACTCATGTTCTAATTTGGGAGCTTGACTTTTTAACTCTAGAGAGATTAATATGAAAAAAACTATTCCGAGCTTATACATCGTTACAAATATAACGTAGAATTCATCTATAAAGTATGAATCAAAAGACGCTAAAAAGTTATATCTGAACTAATCCTAGCTTATAACGGAAAACCTCATCTAAATAGTCTCTGATTCCTTGATTTTTAATAAAACCAAAAACCTCGGCAACAAAAGCATATTGAATAAAGGAAAGTGCAGTATCCTCTTTCAGACCTCTAGACATGAGATAGTATTTAGCATTTTCATCTATCTGCCCATTCGTGGCCCCATGGCTACATTTTACATCATCCGCATATATTTCTAGCTGAGGTCTAGAATTCATAGTGGCACTTTCCGAGAGCAAAAGGTTGTTGTTTTTCTGATAGGCATTAGTCTTGTTAGCTCCGGGATGGACATATATTTTACCAGTGAATATACCATTGGATTCGTCCTTTAAGATACCTTTGACTAGCTGATTACTTACACAATTTTCTGCATTATGCTCTACTAAAAAATTATTGTCTATCGTGTCATGACCCTTACCATAGTATAGGCCACGAATATTGCACTCTATATTCTCTTCACTGAGAATTGAACGGAGATTATTTCGAATCAATTTTCCTGAAAGAGAAATATTCGTAAAGTTAAAGACTGAATTTTTCTTTTGCGATATTTCCTTGGTACTGACATAATGAAGTCCATGCGAGGTTTCATTCTGAATACTGGTCATATCCAAGGTTGTATCTTCAGAAAGAATGATTTCAGTTACGGCGTTTATAAAATAATCACCTTCGGTCAATCCTTGATGGTCTTTTATTATTTCAGCTCTAGCTCCCTTGTCTAAAATTATCAAATTCCTAGGGTTAATTATACAATCGGAGTTGTCTTTAGATATAAAGTACCAGATAATTGGATATTGACATTGCACATTCTTCTTTACATGGATTAGTATGCCATCACCAAACATAGAAGTATTGAGTGCAGTGAAATGATCTTGACTATTTTGTGCTAACGAATTGAAATGTCTGGCAAAACAAGGGTCACCTCCTGTGATAGCCTCAGATACAGACATAATAGAAACATCATCTGGATTCTCGTGAATTTCGGATAAGTGTTTTTGGAAACTACCATTTACCACGACTAGTTTATTGGCTTTGATATGGTCGTAGTATCTAAAGTCACTTTTCTTAATATCTAAGTGAACTTGAGGAAAAAATAAAGGATTGAGGGAGGCTCTCGTAAAAGCAGCTACGTTGGTATATTTCCAAGCCTCATGTCTTCTGGTAGGGAATCCTAATCTATAGAAATCATCAAATGCATCAAGCTTAGCATTGTGAATATAGGAGTTTTTATACTGTTCGAGATTTTTCTCTTGCTCCTTAAATATATCTTTATAACTATATGTGCTGGTATTCATGGGTTTCAAATCTACAAAAAAAAACTCTGCTAGTATAGTTAGCAGAGTTTTTTATATCTTTTTAAACTAAATTGAATCTCAATTAAGCTTTTGGAAGAACACTTATAAATGTTCTTTCATCTGCTTTCCTTTTGAAATCTACTACGCCTTCTACCATAGCAAATATGGTATGGTCTTTGCCTATTCCTACACCGTTGCCTGGGTGAAATTGTGTGCCTCTCTGACGAACTATAATATTACCAGGAATAGCTTCTTGTCCTCCGAATAATTTTATGCCTAATCTTTTGCTATGTGATTCTCTTCCGTTTTTCGAACTACCGACACCTTTCTTATGAGCCATTTCTTACTATTTTATATGTTGAAAATATTAAATACTATCTATTTGAATCTGGGTGAAAGCCTGTCTGTGACCATTTTTCACCTTATATCCTTTTCTTCTTTTCTTTTTGAATACAATTACCTTATCTGCTCTTTTATGCTTTAAGATTGTAGCAGATACAGAAGTACCTGTGGTAGGCGCTCCTACATTAACGTTCCCACCATTATCCGTAAGTAAGACACGGTCAAAGGTCACTTTGTCTCCTTCTTTACCATTTAATAAATCTACATAAAGAAATCTTCCTTTCTCTGCCTTGTATTGCTTCCCAGCTATTTCTACGATTGCGTACATATCTCTCATTCGTTTTTTTGAGTGTGCAAAGATAGTAATTTGTTTTTTAATTTCAAGACTATTTTTAGTTTTTCCTTATTTTATGACCACTTCTCAGCACATTTTTTATATTTTCTCAATTTATACGATTTCTTTTAACTGCTCAAATAGAAGATAATCAATAATTTAATTAATTATTGATTTAGGACTTTTTTGGAGACCTCTAAGTCTTTTTAAAGACCTCACCTTGTCCTTTTTCTATTTGATTTAATTCCAATAGTCTATCTAAGACTTTTCGAACTGCCAATTCTGGATATTTCTTGTTTAATAAGAGCAGTTTATGAATTGGGGTATAAATTTTTGATTCTAAGTTTATTAATATGGTATCTCTTATATCTAGATAGTCCTGTGGTATTATTTTATTGGTTCTAGAAAGGCAGCAGTCGCATACACCACAAGGAGCACTATTTTTCTCTCCTAGATAGTCTAGAAGCTGAATACTTCGACAGATACTTTTCTCTTCCAGATAGTTCAGGCAGGCTTTTAGTTGATCCTTGAGACTCGTTTTCCTATTTGTATATTGTGTTTGGTCTAATGGAAAATCTTTTGTAGCTACCTTATTAATTAAAAATTCGATTGTAGGTTTATTGGTAGAAGCTTCGTAGTCCACTATGCCTAATTTAGCTAATTTTTGGAGACTCGTTTTTAATTCAAGAATATGGTAGTGGTAGGTTTTAGCCAATTTAAATAGATTTACTCGTCTTTTAAAATGAATTCCTTCATATATTCTAATCATTTGGCTAATAAGCTGCCCATAATCTGGATAAGTTTCTGCTAGGTCTTTTAGTTGCCTATCGTTAGCCAAGAGCTGAAGCTCATCTGGCTTGTAAAATGCATCCTGAATATAAATGAGTGCATTATCTTGCAGAATTTGTAAACTTTTATGAGTAGCATGGTAGTCTAGTTTGAATTTGCTTAAAAATTCTTCTACAGACCAGTCATATCTTCTTCCTTGTCCCATTTCATAGGGGATATCAAAGTGATTAAAGAGGGTCAAAAGGCAATTTCGCACCTCGTTTATACTTGGATAATTATTTAAAATGTCAGCTTTCTCATTTAGGTCTGCATCGGAAATGAGCGCAATAGCATGACATTTCTGCCCTGCTCGCCCTGCTCTCCCGCACTCTTGGAAATAGGCCTCTATACTGTTTGGAAAATGGTAGTGAATGACATAGTTTACATTCGGATTGTCAATCCCCATTCCAAAAGCATTGGTTGCTACCATAACAGAATGTGGATTTTTAAGCCATTGATCCTGCTTTTCATTTCTTTGTTCTGGAGAAAGGCCGGCATGATAATAGTCTGCATTGATATTAAAATGGTCTTTGAGTTGTTTTACAAGTTCTTCAGCGGCGCTCCTGCGGTTTACATAGACTAGTCCTGAGCCTGAGAGTTTTTGTATCCAGCGAACGAGGTCTTCTACTTTGCGTTCTGATTTTAATACCTGATAACTCAGATTAGATTTAAAATAACTACTAGTAAATACTTTTCCATTTTTAAAATCCAATTTATCTTGAATATCCTCAATAACTTGAGGTGTCGCTGTGGCAGTCAAGGCTAGCTTGGGCGCATTAGGCAAATAAGCATAGATGTTTGGAATTTTCAAATATGCAGGTCTGAAATCATAGCCCCATTGAGAAATACAGTGCGCCTCGTCTATGACTAGAAGCCCTACCTTGATTTCCCTAAGTCTCGTTTGAAAGTCTTTAGTGATCAATCTCTCAGGGGATATATAGAGAAATTTTAATTTCCCTTCCATGAGATAGTCTATTATTTTCTGCTGTTTTTCCTTTGACTGGGCGGAGTAGTATGCCGCAGCAGGTATTTTACGCTGATTTAGTTGTACTACTTGGTCTTTCATTAAGGCTATAAGTGGACTAATTACTAGGCAGATACCTTCTCTCATCATAGCAGGGACTTGGAAACAGATTGATTTTCCACCCCCTGTTGTCAGAAGGCCCAAGGTGTCATAATCCTCTAATATAGAATCTATTATTGGAATCTGAGCAGGTCTAAATTGATCGTAGTTCCAGTATTTTTTGAGAATAGAAAGCGCACTATGCATGTCGAGGTAAAGATAAAAAAAATCCCCGCATTAGCGGGGATTTGAAAAAGGTTCATGTTTATCGTTCGAGCAGAAGACTAGCTAGCACCCGTCAGATTCACAGCAGTATTTAATCTTTAAAGAGTTATTATACTCTTTTTTCCGTTATAATTCATTTCTGCCTGATTATCACAGCTAGTGACACCACCGTAGCCATAATCAAGACTAACACTGCGAGTAGCTCTGGTATAAGTAATCGTTCCATCTAATATGTATTTACACAAGCTAGGAGCAGAAAAACTCATTTTTATGAAAAGAGGCTTTCCTATAGCTAAGCTGTAGGTATCGCCATTGGATGTAATTCCATTGGCAGATCCAGTTATAGTATACTCATCGTCATACCAGTTTAATGGAGTTGATGAACCTGCAGTCATAATTCTAATTCTGGTGCTAGACCACGTTACTTTTTTGCCATCCGTTTTGGTGATGGTAAGGTCAGATTGAATGGCCCATTTTGGCATTCCACTTGTATCGCCTTTATAGGTGATAGATCGCGTGCCTTCTATTTTCTTACCATTGACAGAATAGTTGTCAAAGGTCTGCGAAATAGACGAATTGACTATTTTGTAGCCTCCATTAAATTTAATGACAATTTTCCCTTTACGAATCTTACCATTTTTCCCAGCGATTCCATTTTTTCCAAAGTCGATGGTAATAGTACTATCCATTTGGGTTCGAATGATTTTCACGGTGTCTCCCATGACTCCTGATCCACCACTGCCACCTCTTGATCTCAATTCACCATAATTGTAGGCTTCATCAGACATGACACTGATATCATCTGCTTCGTCCTCCGCAGCATGGTTATCTTCGGCCATGATTTTATCTTTTTGAATTTCTTCGATGAGCTCAGCTGCTTTTTTACATGACCCAAGAAGCAATATGGCCACTATGGGCAATAATATTTTTTTCATAAGCTAAAATTTAATTTATCCTTTGATGTAAAAGTACTAAAAAAGGTTTAAATTAAAAACTAGTTTTTTCTAGGGTAGACTTCAAGTGATTGATGACATCTATTTCCATAGCTTCAAAACCTCTTTTTTCTGCTAGATAAATGGATAATAAATCGCCAAAAAACATGTGATAAAACGACTGCTCTATAAGGTTTCGGCCTTTAGACTGAATATGGTGGATATTTGGAGTATACTTCCTTATAGTCTCTTCATTGATTTCTCTTCGCTGAACGTTACGTCTAAAATCTAGATTGTTATCGATAAATAAAACGGCTAGATCAGGGTTTTCCTCTCTCCAACCTACCATTTCATTATGATTCATTTCTGGAATCACATGATGCCAGCAAAGTATTTTGGCATTTTCATTGATTTGCTGTCTATATCGAACGACCACTCCTTCAAATCTTTCATCACCATATATGATAGGCATTTTGTCGAAAATTTTATCACAAAGTTTGGAGGATAGTTTTTGTATGGAGGCTTCTTCTTTTTTGAGGAAGTCTGGAATCCTTATTAATTGTTTAAATAATTTCCCTGGTATAAATTTATTAAATGTCAATACCTGCATCAACTGCACAATAGAATAGCCTATACAAGTTCTAGGGGGCATTCCACCAGGCACTTGAATATAGTCTATGTTATGGGCCTTGCAAAATTCTATCATTTTTCCTCCACTCGATATGCATACTATTTTAGCTCCTGATTTATATGCCTGATCCAAAACATGCATAGTCTCTTCTGTATTGCCACTATAGGAGCAGCAGATGACTAGGGTGTTTTTCTTGACGTAGTTTGGTAAAAAGTAACCTTTATTGATGGTAATGGGTAACTTGCAACTATCGTATACCCAATTTGATACAATACTTGCACCAATGCCAGAGCCACCTAATCCAGAAATAACTATATTTTTTATTCCTTTAGCTGCAGTCAGCTTAGACTTATCAGCTATTTCAATCGATTCGCGGACTTGATTTGGAAAATTTTCGGTTAATTCTCTCATTTTTTCATTCATGACTTCTTATTTTTGCTTTGATTAAAATAAAGGAAAACAAAAATAAGATAAATCTATAAATAGATGGCAGAACATAATGATATTGGTAAATTAGGAGAGAATATAGCTGCCGAGTATCTCCTAGGTTTGGGCTACAAAGTTTTACGGAAAAATTATAGATTTAGAAAAGGGGAGATTGATATCATAGCAATAAATCCCAATGGGAAATTTACGTTCTTTGAAGTGAAGAGCAGAAAAGGGGGAGGAGAGCCAGAGCAGGCGGTAAATAAGAAAAAGATTAAACTTCTCTTCGAAACAATTGATCAGTATAAATATGAAAATAAAATTGAGGACGAAACTTTCCTAGATATCATAGCTATTATTATATATGACAGTAAAGTTCCTGAAATTGAACATTTTGAAGATGTATGGTTGTATTAAAATAGTTGAAAATACCTTTTTTAGCTCTATTCTGACCTCTAGTCGATATTGTTATTTCATTTAAAATATTCCTAAAAACTTTTTCTTTGGCTTTTCATAGAGTTCGTACTCTATTTTGAGTTTTCGAATATCCTGAACTAACTTTAAAATATCTTTACCACTCGTACCATCGTAGTAGCCTCTTATATGCAGATGGGGATCTATGAGGCAGATGAGTTGACTATGTACGAAATCTTCACCAAAGGTACTATCCTTAGGGGTAGCAGAAAAATAGGACGTTCTCGCTAGGTCATAGATGATATTGGCCTCACCTGTTACGAAGTACCATTTATTCTTTATGGCTCTGTGCTTTTCTGCATAAGTCTTTAGTTTGGGTACATCGTCCGTCTCAGGATCTACGGTATGGGATAGAAATAGCACATGAGTGTCTAAAGCGAAACTATCTTGAATAGCCGCCAAGTTCATATTCATGATAGGGCAGATGCCTTCGCAGGTAGAGAAGAAAAAATCTGTGAGCCATATTTTATTTTCAAATCGCTGCCTCGTAATAATTTGTGAATCCTGATCCATAAATTGAAAATCCTTCACGAGGTACTGCTCCGCTCGGGTAGAATCTTGGGCATAATAGCCTAGACCGCTTGATAATGGTTGATTCTCTTGGATTGTCTTCGCTCCAATCCACCATGCGACTATGATAAATACAAGAGTGAGAAGGTAGCCAAGGCGAATGAAATTTTTATTCATGATAGATTATAGTTTAATTTTACGAAAGTCAATGCGGGAAAATAAAGTAGCAAAAATAATTAAAAAGAAAAGGATACCAAAAGCACCAAATCGAATAGAGATAAGAAGTAAAATAAAGAAAGAGCTAAGACTTAAAGCGGTAAAGACAAAGTATTTTAGATTTGTTTTCAAATCGTCAAATGATTCTGTTTTTGGCGGTGTTTTGGCTCTTCGACGTCTTGTAGTGTAATGTACTTTTTCTTTGTAGGCCTGCTCAGCTTGTCTGCGCTGCTGATAGACCTTATTCGCATGCGTATAGCGGGGTGATTGCTTCGTATGTTGGTAGTATATGGTGCTATTTTCTTTATGAGCCGTGAGCAATTCAAAGGCGCGCTGCACTATAATGAATTTACTATCATCGCCTCCATTTCTGTCTGGGTGGGCTATCAGTACTTTTTTTCTGTACTGTGATTTGAGGTCGGCAAGGGTGAAGTTTTCTGGCATTCCCAGCACCGTTCTGGCTTGACTTATGGTCATATTGCTGCCAGTTTTGCTTTCTCTCTGAGAAATTCACTCCATAGCTCTTCTACAATGTCTGCCGCAGATTTCAACTCGTCAAAATTCGCACTGACCTGTCCTATCTCCAATTCACCCTCAATCATGTCACCTTCAAACATCCCTTTCTTAGCACGGCCTCTTCCTAGGAGGGCTTCCAATTCGTCTTTACTGGCACATGCATTTTCTGCCAGTAACACTCTCCGCGCAAAGTCGTTTTCTAACAATCTCACAGGAGTTAAGGCTTTTAGACTCAGCCTAGTTTCACCTTCTGTGGCAGCGAGAACACGTTCTTTAAAAATACTATGCGCACTAGATTCTATACTACCAACGAAGCGACTACCTACCTGCACAGCATCCGCACCTAAGGCAAAAGCCGCCAGCATACTGCGTCCGCAGCCTATGCCACCAGCAGCTATGAGGGGTATATCTATTGTATTTTTTACTTTGGGAATGAGGCATAGTGTGGTTGTTTCTTCACGGCCATTGTGACCACCAGCTTCGAAGCCTTCGGCTACCACAGCATCCACACCCGCATCTTGACTTTTTAGAGCAAATTTGCTAGAACTAACTACATGCACTACTCTGATACCTTCTTTCTTGAGGACTTCTGTCCAGGTCTTTGGATTACCAGCAGAGGTAAAGACGATAGGAACCTTAAACTCTATACAAGACTCTATATGCTTGTCTATATCAGGATAGAGTAGGGGTAGATTGACAGCAAACGGCTTATCAGTCTCCTTTTTACATTTAGTTAAATGCTCCTTTAGGATATCGGGATACATAGATCCTGCACCTATGATGCCTAGGCCACCAGCGTTTGATACAGCGGAGGCTAATTTCCAGCCACTGCACCAAATCATACCTGCCTGTATGATGGGTTTTTCTATCCCGAAAAGTTGGCAAATGCGATTGGTTGACTTCATAATATTTATCCTATAAATTTACTTATATCAAAGGTATAGTTGAATTTCAATGAAATTATTAAACTCTTTAGTGAAAATCAGATTGATAATTTCATCTACATTTGCAAAATTAAGAAATCAATCATTGTCCATCCCAAAATAGTTTCACATGCATATTACCCATCCCGATATTCAATCCTATATTTCGCAGAAAATGGACCATTTATGTCCGGAGCTAGAAGAGCTTGAGAAAGAAACCTTCTCCTCTATTCCTATGCCCAATATGCTATCGGGTAAGGAGCAAGGCATGTTTTTATATCATTTTATCAGCGCTTTAAATCCTCAAAAAGTACTAGAATTAGGTACTTATACTGGCTACAGTGCTATTTGTATGGCATTGGGCATGCATTCAACATCGCAGCTAGTAACCATAGATGTCAATGAAGATATAGCGTATCTAGCTCGAAAATATTTTCAATTACTTAAATTAGAACATATCATAGATTATAGGCTAGAGGAGGCTTTGCCCTTTTGTCATGCATTGGAAAACGACAGTTTAGATTTAGTCTTTATCGATGCAGATAAAAGTAATTATCCGAACTATTTTGAAGTTCTAAAACATAAAGTGCGCCCTAAAGGCTACATTCTCGTGGATAATATCTTATGGAGTGGACAAGTACTCAATGAGAAGCCTGATAATAGAACTAAAGCCATCCTCAAAACCACTGAGATCATGTTCGATGACATCGACTGGCATTGCAATATCTTACCTATCCGTGATGGGATATTGATGGGGAGGAAGAAGTAATTTTTTTCGAAAATACTAGTAGTTACATCATGGTTAGTTTCCCTGTATTATATCATTAGTATCACTTCTCCATACTCCACTTCCGCATTTCACCAAAATTCTATTCGTTTAAGGTTTCAATCTTTTCACCCCTGGCTAATTTTTCTTTATGCGAATTAGCTCCTATAAGTTTCCTCAGCACCATTTTCGTTTTAAGTGCTTAAAATATACAAGTATCAATATTATATAGAATTCAAAGCAAACTTGAAAAGAGCTTATTTTATGACTATTTCTGGTACTTTATTTTTCTCTGCGCTCTTTGTATCCTTTTCTAGAGTGGCAATGAACTGCTGTGAATAAAATTCTATTCATTTTGAGGGCCAAGTTTTTTTATAATAAAATACCAACTTAAGGCTCCAATAATATATAGCACAATGGTAATATTGAATATAGTGGCGTAGCTAAGATCTACTTTTCTCAACTCAGCAAAGATGATAGAGCTAAACCAGAAAGACCCCGACCATATAGTAGCCTCAATACTTCCTATTAGTGCTTGATTCTTTTTACCAATGACATTCATTTTATAATTAGTAATTATCGGCTGAGCACTATTCATAAGTGGCTGTCGCAATATAAAAAATGTTACGGAAAGGATATAAGCTATAGATAAAGGAAAAAATTTATTAGCCCAAACCATAATAATAAGGCAGAGAATTCCAAGAGATTGTATACCTACTATTCCTTTCTGATATCCTAGTCTAGATTGAATCCAAGGAGTAAACATCATGAATACGATAACTATGAGATGAGAAAGACCAAGGATTATCGAATAGCTATCAGAATTCATCTGGTAAGTATAGAAAAAGAAGAGATTAAAAAATGGTATACTAAATCCAGCCCCTATAGCTATAATTAGAGTAGGTAAAAGTAAATAGAAAATATTTTTTGTTTCACTTTTATCGGGCTTTATATCGACGACATCTTCCATTTCCTTAGCCTTGATTTCTATATCTTTTGGTATTTTGAATAATAGAATTATAGCGATACTCGCTAGAAGGAATATCGTTAGAATGATAGTTTTCTCAGAACTGTAATTCGTAAATATTTTATTATATAGAAAAGAAACTATTCCAACTGTCATAACGGATGCACCCCAAGTCTGGAAGAATAGCGATAATGATATACTTAAGTTATCTTTGCTGGTGATTTTTAATAAAAAGGGAAGAGATACGACATGAGACATTAGTAAAAATACCCCAAAAAAGAACATGAGAACAGTCATTAATAATTGTGAATGATAAGGTGCTACTATGATAATAGCGACAGCATTCGCCACAAAGAGTAAAGCGCCAATTTTAATCATCGGAAGCAGATTTATTCGCTTGTATAAAAGACCGAAAGGCACACCTAGTATGAGCACGGAGATATAGCGATAGGAAACAAATTCAGCTATTTCATAGTCTTTATATCCTAGTTTTATTAAATAATAATTGACCAAAACTAAGAAAGTAGCATTGATGCACTGGAGCAGAAACTCTGCAAGTATGAGATAATATATCGGTCGCTCTAATTTTTTATAAGACTCAAGTATGGACATAGTCTAAAATTTTTTGGACGACATCTTCCTGAAGAGAATTGACCCATAGTGCATGAGCTAGGTATTTTTTATTCCATGTGATCTGACGCTTGGCATAGTTTCGACTATGTTGCTTGATTTTATCTATGGCTTCCTCGAGTGTCAAATCTCTATCAAAATAGGAAAACAACTCTTTATAGCCCACTGTATTCAGAGCATTCAACTCTCGATTAGGCAAATAATGTTTAGCCTCTTCGACCAAGCCATATTTTATCATCCTATCGACTCGTTGATTGACTCTATCATATAAGATTTCTCTGGGAATATCTAACACAATATTTTTAATTTCTAATTGACTTAGTTTTTCACCGTCATTCCCTCGCAAACGGGAATCTCCGGAAACCAAATCACTATAGATATCTCCCGTCTCTTCCCATATCTCCACTATACGCTGTAGTCTCCGAGGATTGGTTATTTCCATTTGAGAATAAGAAACAGGGTCAATTTCCTTCACCCTTTCTTGCATGTAAACTAAACCGTATCGATCAAATTCTTGTTGAACTTTAAGCCTTGTAGCTTCTGAAATGTCAGGCAATTCATCTAATCCTTTCTCTAATGCATAGAGAAAAAATCCTGTTCCTCCTGCAAGCACCACTTCATTCCCGTGTATACGGGAATCTAGTAACTCATGCACCTCCTTCACAAAATCCTGCGCCGAGTACTTATCATGTATAGATTTATGTCCTATCAAGTGATGTTTTACTTCTGCCAATTCCTCTTCACTCGGTCTAGCCACACCGATATTTAGTTCACTATATATCTGCCGAGAATCAAATGAGATAATTTCTGCATTCAATTTCTTAGCTAATTCAATAGCGAGTTTAGTTTTACCGATGCCTGTGGGGCCGGAGATAGCGACTAACTTAGGCAGGTTCATTGGATATATAATTTGCTGCAATCTCTTGCATTAGCGCATAGGCCTCTTCATAATTATTTCTAATAATACCATCTAGTATAGCCTCTTTAATATGATTCTTGATATCGCCAATTACTTTTGAAGGCTTTAAATCATAGGTCTTCATAATTATTTCTCCTGTAATTGGTGGCTGAAAATTCTTAATATGATCTCGTTCTTCTACTTCTTTTATTTTGAGTTTGAGTTTCTCTAGATTGTTTATATATCGAGCAACTTTGGCCTCATTTTTACTCGTGATATCACTATGGCAGAGGATAAGAAGGTCATCGATATCATCTCCAGCTTCGAATAGTAATCTTCGAACTGCACTATCCGTTATCTCTTCCTTAGTCAAAGCGATTGGTCTCAAATGGAGAAAAATTAATTTGCGAACATATTGCAAAGGTTGATCTAAGGGCAATTTTAATGTTTTGAAAATATTGACAGCCATTTTACCTCCCAGAACTTCATGTCCGTGGAATGACCAGCCGTTTTCTTCACTAAAAGCCTTGGTCTGAGGTTTAGCTATATCGTGCAATAGCGCACTCCAGCGCAGCCAAAGATTATGCGATTTCTCAGCTACATTATCGACGACTTGCAGTGTATGATAGAAATTATCTTTATGTCCTTTTCCTTTGTAGAGCTCCACACCATGCAGTAGAAGCAGTTCAGGCATTACATGAGGCAATAATCCTGCTTTAAACATCAAATTCAATCCAATCGATGGCTTTGGACTTAGTAGTATTTTATTTAACTCAACATGAATTCGTTCTTTAGAAATGATCTCCAATCGAGCAGCATTTCGCTGAATAGCTTCAAACGATTTATCTTCGATCGTAAATCCCAACTGACTGGCAAATCGAATGGCACGCATCATGCGCAAAGGATCGTCAGAAAACGTGATATCTGGGTCTAGTGGGGTTCGAATAATCTTAGCTTTAAGATCACTCATTCCCTGGTAGAAATCTATTGGCTCTCCATAATTCTCCTCGTTGAGCGAAATAGCTAGAGCGTTGATGGTAAAATCGCGACGTGCTATGTCATCTTCAAAAGTCCCATCTTCTACGATAGGTTTTCTAGAGTCTCGAAGGTAAGATTCCTTGCGTGCACCTACAAACTCATAGTCGATTCCTTCATATATAAACTGAGCAGTACCAAAGTTTTCGAAATAATTAACTTTGAGCTTTGGGTTTAATTTTTTAGCTACTTGCTTTGCAAACTCAATTCCAGATCCAATGACAACAATATCGACATCTTTGCAAGGTCTTTGAAGCTGAATATCTCGCACATAGCCACCTACTGCATAGCATTTTACTCCTAATTCGATAGAAATAGTTTTGCACGCACTAAAAAATATAGACTCAGGTAATCTCTGTTCTTCAAGATTCATGTCCGCAAAAATAAGCCGACTAAGTCTAAAGGCATTAGATTTATTGTTTAAGCACCTGTAAATTCTAATTTATATTTGCTAGTTATAAATACATATTACCTTTTTGAAAAGAATCAATTACTTATTAGGAGTATTGAGCCTTATCGTTTGGCTTTACTTCTTTTCTAGCTATGGAGTTCATAATGAAATATTTGGTGGAGATTCTTTAGGATATTACTCCTATTTGCCATCTACCTTTATATACAATAATCTGACTCATATGGAAACTTCGGGAAACGATAGAGTGATTCCTGATAGAATAAAAGACTATATGTTGAATGGGCCATACAATAACCCTAAAACTCCTTTGGATAAGTATTTAGTTCAATATACTATAGGTATAGCTCTAATGGAGCTTCCATTTTTTTTAATAGCTCATTTACAATCTACACTAATGGATTCCAACCAAGATGGCTTTGGAAATGTTTATTGTCAATGGATTAAAATTTCAAACATAGTTTATTTTTTGTTAGGATTTTGGTTAGCTTTTCTATCATTAAGACGATTTTATAATTCAGATTTAGCCAGGTTTGTTTGCTTTATTATTTTTTTAGGAAGCAATATGCTTTTCTTTACCTCCTATCACTTTGGAATGTCGCACGTTCCACTTTTTTTTCTATACGCTCTGGTGATTTATTGGAGTCTGGCGTTTCATGAGCACCCAACATTTAAAAAATCCATATTAATTGGATTAGCGATAGGACTGGTTATACTCATAAGAGCTACAGATATCATCATATTACTCATCCCTCTACTGTATGATGTTTATGATAAAAAGTCATTAATAGAAAAATGGCAATTTATAAAATGTCAACGATGGAAATTACTAGTTGGAATTTTGATAGCATTTTTACCAATAGTTCCGCAGTTGATCTATTGGAAGATAATGTCTGGGAGCTACTTTTACTATAGTTACGGAAGTCAAAAGTTGGATTTATCGAATCCACATATCCTTGACGGTTGGTTTGGATCAGATAATGGTTGGTTGCACTATTCTCCCATGATGCTTTTATCAGTATTTGGATTGATAATGTATAAAATGAATAAAAAATGGGCTTTGGCATCTATAATTATAATTTTTGGGTATAGTTATCTTATTTATTCTTGGTTTTGTTATCAGTATGTCAACGGATTTGGCTCTCGACCTATGATCAATATCTATGCTATTCTCGCCTTTCCTATGGCGGCTTGCATTCAATATGTTCTCAGTAAAAAGGCAGTTTTTAAATTTGGGCTATCCTTGTTTATTATAGCTACTATCTATATAAATTTAGCATTCACATATAAACAATTAAATGGTCAGTTGTGGTCAGAATATTCCAGCCTTGCATATAATGCCTCTACTTTGTTTAAATCCAAATTAGACAAATTGGATTTGGTGACAATGGATATTCCTTATATACAGCCGCGAGACCATACAAATTTCAGTAAAAGAACGATAGTATCTAATTCATTTGAAAGTGATAGTATTGTATTTTTTGATTCTTTATCTTCTTCTAAAGTCTTTTATCTTTCTGACTCGGAATACTCTCCCGTACTCTTACATCATGTTCTAAAGAAAAAGGAATTAGAGAACCTTCGACACATTAAAATATCAGGAAAGTTTTTATTAAAGAACTCTCCATATTACTATTATAAAATGTCTGAATTATCATTCAATGTAAAACGCAATGGTATTTCAATTTTCAATAAAGCATGCAAAATTGATAATAAATTGAGAAATGGTTTAGGAGACACCATTCCTATCAATGTTTTTGAAGTAAAATTAAATCAATGGTCTGCGATAGAATACTTCATTCCATACCCTATCCATAAAGATTTGTATGAAGGAGACGTATTTGAAGTATATATCAATAATCAAGCGAAATCTAAAATACTAGTAGATGATGTATCTCTAAGTTTCATCTATAAATAATAGGTTTTTTACCCCTTTTTCACTATCAATACCATATTTTCTTCTAGTAGCATAACGCCATATTCAAAACTATATCTATACTGACTGCCTGATTTTGTATTGTATAGATAGGTCATGTAATCTAGAAGGAAACCTTTATCTGTTAGTTTTTTGAGAGAGGTTTTAAGTTTTTCATTTTCACCTAAAACTTCGATCAGTATACGCCTATTTTTTCTTAAAATATTCTGAATCGAACGCATTTCTGCACTCGTATCGCTATTGAGATTATTGTTATACTGATTTCTACAGCCTTCATCGCAGAATTTTTTATCTGCTCGACCTTTTAAGACTTTGGAGCATTC
>Ga0208852_1000082_pt1 | contig 23550 bp, 40 predicted proteins | sample LakMenEpi18Jun09_FD_150711 | JGI IMG/M metagenome (GOLD analysis project Ga0208852, IMG submission 150711) | Freshwater microbial communities from Lake Mendota, WI - 18JUN2009 deep hole epilimnion ns (SPAdes) | ecosystem: Environmental > Aquatic > Freshwater > Lake > Epilimnion/Euphotic zone ...
ACCCCTATCCCCCAACCATCCCCCGAGCCTCCGAGGTAGTCCCAAACCTAGGGGTTGTTGCATTTGCAACTACTTTGAATTATACCCACACGCTGGGGCGATGCGCCCAACGACCCACGAAACCGCTCAAACATTGAGCATTTGAGCGATTTGGCAAGTTGTTGCATATGCAACAAGTGTGTGCATACGCACAAATAAGCCTGATTTCATTGATGTTTTCGCGCCCCATCCGAACAGTCATCCGTCAGGTGCATAGGAGACACAGGGAGGTAGGCGGTCGGTCGGTGGGGATACGGGTGGGGGTACCCCCCCCATGGTTAAGTGGGGTCGGGAAATCGGTGGGGGGGTAGAGGCGAGGAGCCAAGCACTGCCCAACTGCCAAATAGCCCTATTCTGAGGAGCGAGACCGGTTCTATGCTCAGATGGGGTACCCCTAATTCGCCCAAATGTAGCCCTATTCTGATATATAATTAGAAAATGGCAGCATTCCACCACTTAAATGATCAACTGTTTATGCCAAAGAGTTGGTTGCGCTCACTACCAGTAGACAATGACCTAGATATTGCTGATGTGGAAGATGCAGGTAGCCGTACGATCCGAGACCCATATACAAATGAACGGCGTTACACGACACCTGAGGATGAATTTTGGGATCGTAAGGGTATTGAGGCAATTAATAGTGGAGTATATAAAAGCGTACAGAGACATGGCATTGTAAATCCCGTAGAACTAGGTGTATCTGGTAGGACCATAGAAATCAAGAATGGGTACCACAGGGTGGCATCCGCTGATGATCACTCATTTATACCTATTACTTATACAAAAAAAGATCAAGTGGATGGTTTACCCATACATTATAACCGTTATAATGAAAATCCTGCATATCCACGCTCTGAGTAACCCTATTCTTAGTGTAAAATAATAAGCATGCAGGACAAAGTAAGCATTGACCAATTCCGATCTATTTTGTATCGCCCAACACCCCGACTAGCGAATAGGTTGGTTGATTATGAATTGTCTATCCGTGATCCAAAGACATCTACCCACCACTCCATACCGCGAGAAGAATTGTTAAGTGATATGCAGAGGGGTATTAACCGCTACCGCTCCGAGCGGGACGCTGGGCCGGAGGGCATTGCCGACAAGAAGGCAGGAGTTATCAAGAAGGCTCTGCTGTACAAGCCATGAGAGCACATATCAGCAAACAATTCGCCAAAGTGACTAGAAATCCTGGCGATAACCCCGAACAGTTGCAGATGTTCATGCGTCCACATGAGATTTTGAACAAAATCAGTGGTTTTATGGATGCTGCAGGGGGTGGCATTGATGATCCACGCGATTACCCCTACAGCGACCTCCATGAAGAGAAACTTCAAGAGGCTAAAGATTCAGGATTACATGATGGTATTGAAACTGATGGCATCAAGGACCACATCGTCCTAACAAATACTGGCAGGGATAAGTTCCGTATGGGTAATGGTCATCACCGCCTCTCAGTCGCCTTAGATTTGGAAGAAAAAGGTCATCAGGTAGATATTCCCGTGATCCATGATAATAACTTTATGTATAACACCACTGATGAGTACAAACATATGTACGGAAGACCAAAAAAGTACTTTGGCTATAGCGAGAACTAATTCTGATATATAATAGTAAGCATTACCCGATAAGGAGTCTCCCATGGCTATGAAAAAATCAATGGCAGGAAAGATTGCCGCTGAGGCAAAGTCTGCACCGCTGAAGAAGGCAATCGCCAAGAAACCAGCGCATATGTCCGAACAGTTCCCTAACGAGAACCGTAGTTTCCGTGGTCGTTCTGACCTTACCCGCCTCAGTCGTGTACTTGGTGGTTACTTGGAAGACTCACGGATGGATCATGCAGACCAGTATGACGAAGGTGAGGCTGAGGACGAGTTCCGTATGTCGCACTCTATCGCCAGCCCCATGCGCCAGCGCAACAGCAAGTTCATCACTGACTCTGTTGATGAATACGACGCAGAGGATATGCTCCGCGAGTACCGCCAGAACCGTGATGCTGGCGACACGGACGAGTCGTACAGCCGTGAGGATATCCGCGAGGCTTACAAAAACCGTGCCGATTACACGGGCTGATTAGGGTTACTAATCCTTCCGCGGAGTAGTAAAAATTTGCCGCTTAATTATGTCTGATGATAAATGCGATACCTCCACACAGTGTGTCTATTGTGGCGGAGAATTGCGTCCTGAGCATGCACACTATAAGTGCGTTGATTGTGGGCAAAGAGACGCCTGTTGTGAGGGCATCTACTAACTATTTAATGTAAAATAGTTCTATGGCAAAAGACAAAAAAGAAGATGCAATTAGGTATTCGCGCATATCTCCTGATACTCCCGGTAGTTACACTGCCCTGTCTCATGACTATGTAGGCGGTAACGAGGACATACCAGATCGCCGTAGAAGAATTATTGATTACATGGCACATGACCGTGATGGTAACTCTCTGGTATATGCCCAAGTAGCGCAAACGCACGGTCAGACATTCACTCGCATGACTGCTCCCACGAGACAAGTGCGCCAGCCCCCGAACCACCTAGAGCACCTAGTCCCTCCTCACCGTAGGGTGGTAAATAACCCCCCTGGTCGCCCAATGCCTTCACCTGGTGATTTTGTGCATGTAGCGCAAACACCTATTGTTGATTTAGAACGCACAGATGCTAAATCTAAGCCAGTTCCTGGTAAAGACGATTACTTTCATGATGGGACTAACACTCGTCCCGCAAAACCCGGTGAGCAATTAGTAATGTTTGGTATAGAGCATAAGCCTACTCGTAGACAGATAACGAGTTTATATGCCCGAGATAGTACGGCTGGCAAACTTGCGACTATGAATATCCTTGGTATGGCTGATAATGCATCTAGGGATGCCCTTGGTCGTGGCTTAATGCCTGATGATAACTTGTCAGAGCATAGTTTAGGTTTAGTTAAAAAGTTACATAAAAAAGGTGCTATTCCTGAGGAAGATTTACCTGATAAATTAATTCAAGGTAACGACATGGATTTTTCTGATGCCGCACGAGTTTTAGATACCCAACATACAAGTAAATTTGACAATGGTGAACTTATTAACCTTAATCATCGCCTACCGCATGCAAAGGCTCGTATTCGCCAAATCTTAGGACGCTCAGTACCAACTCTTAATACTGAGCCTAAGAACGAACAGTTACAACTGGAGGGTTTTGAATGACTAGGTACTCACGAGTTATTTCTGGTATGCCAGGTTATCCTCAGCATGACTTTTCAAACCCAGACCCAGAACATGATTATCATGAGCAGAGGACCCATAGATATTTAGCGCATGATAAAGATGGAAAAGCCATTGCCGGAATGTCGGTACAGGGTTACACATCCTTAGATACCACCCGTACACGATATTCAGACTCTACTGATCAATATAGAAATATTCAGGAAGACCCTGACCGTGACATTATTGATAATGAAAGAACCCATGATTCAGGAATTACACCAGACAACGGTAATAATGCCCCACGATGGGATAGGGGCTTTACGCGACCCGCTGAGTCTGGTGAACAGTTAGTTATGTTTGGGCATAACTACGAACCACCTCGTAGTTCAGTTAGTCTGTTGCATTCCAAAGACAGTATGGCTGGTAAGACAGCCGCTATGACACTTCTAGGCATGGCTGACATCGCAAGTAAAGCCAGAATTGGTAGACACCTACAACCATCTCGTGATCTTTCTAGCCACAGTGGTGCATTAGTTAATAGGCTAGTTGAGTCCGGTGCGGTTGATAAGTCTTTCCAATTTGATCCAAAATATAGTAATAAAAATGATTTTTGGCATTCTAATAAAATATTAGAAGATGAAGATTATGGATCGCATGAGGGTTACCAAGATTTAACAGAACGAGTACCTGCCGCCCGTGCTCATATTCGTGAGGTAATGGGTAAAGGTCCTAAGACTAAGACTAAGAATGAGCAACTCCAGTTAGAGGGCTTTGAATGACTCGCTATTCTCGTTATGTACCACCCAGTGATAAAGAGCAGGGTAGATCATCCGACTATGTGCCACAGGGTGATAGTTATGGTGGGATGGATCAGTACTTCGCACATGACAAGTCTGGTAAAGCCATTGCCATGGCTGTTATTGCACATGACCCAGGTCATACCAGTACAGCCATGGATATCTATGGTCGTAATGCAAACACAGGATTAGCCGAAACTACACCAATTGCTGATGGTCAGAGGGCACATGATGATACTGCCCTTGATTGGCAAGATGGTTTAACTCGCCCCGCTCAGTCAGGGGAGCAATTAGTAATGTTTGGAACTTACCACAGACCAGCACGATCTCAGGTGCATGAGTTATACGCTCGTGACAGTTTGTCTGGTAAGACAGCCGCTATGAACTTGGTGGGTATGGCTGATATTGCCTCTACAACTACAACTGGTAGGTCTTTACAACCATCTAGCAATCTTTCTACGCGTAGTAAGTCATTAGTTGATAAGTTACATAAATCTGGTGCTATTTCTGCTGAGGATATGCCAGGAAGGGTATTTGATAACGGTATTACTTTTAATTATGCAGAAAACAAACTTGATCGTTATCCCCACAGTAACCAGACCCCGAGCCAAGACTTAAACTCACGATTGCCTCATGCAAAGGCTCGTATTCGTCAAGCGATGGGGCGATCTGCACCAAATCTTAATGCAGAGCCTAAATCTGAACAACTCCAGTTAGAGGGGTTTGAATGACTAGGTATTCGCGCGTTGTAAATAGAGAATATGATGTATCAGATAAAGAAAGTAATCCTGATGATGCATATTTGGAGTACTTAGCACACAATAAAGATGGTGATGCTATCTCAAGATTAGTTGTACAACATCATCCAGAGGTTAGTGCCACCCAAGAAAGCAACTTCCACACAGGAAAACCTGTGGTGGATGATGAAATGACGCATACGGACACTCCAGTTAATGAAAGTAATTTGGATATCACTCCTTACACTCGTTATGCAGAGCCTGGTGAGCAGTTAGTTATGTTTGGTCACAGGAATGTTCCTGCAAAAAGAGTAGTAACTGGACTGTATTCAGAGAACAGCCTTGCTGGTAAGACTTCTGCTATGAATTTAATTGGTATTGCTAATAATGCTTCTACTGAGGCTATTGGTAAAAATGTGGTACCAGATAAAAACCTGTCTGCCCATAGCGGTGCCCTAGTTGACCGTTTACACGCAGAGGGTCATATTCCTTCTGAGGATATGCCAAAAGGTAGAACCGCAGGAGATGTGATGAATAGTCACACATTTTGGAACAGTGGATCAGTATTGGCTAATAGACATATGGGTGCTTATACACATGGATCGGATGCTTTAGAGGATTTATCTTCCCGAGTACCCGCCGCTCGTACCCGTATACGAGACCTACTCGGAAGTTCTAAAAAGGGTAAACAACATACACAACTGAGCCTGTGGGACGAATAACTGCTATTGTTTGTGTATGACACAACAAGTTACTCACCGCGGTGAATTCGCCGCACTAGTCCCACAACAAAGCGCTTTGGAGATTGGCCCATTCAACAGCCCGCTGTTACATGGAGCACATGTCAAGTATGTGGATGTGTACTCTACAGAAGAGTTACATGAACAGGCTGGGTTGGTGGGTATTACTACGCAGGGTATCCCCCACATTCATTGGGTCGCTGAACCAACTGATTTATCGGTTGTAAACGAGACATTTGATAGCGTCTTGAGTAGTCATGTGATTGAGCACCAGCCTGACTTCGTTAGTCACCTACAGCAGGTAGAAAAGTTACTTAATGACGGCGGTAGGTACTTTGCATTAGTCCCCGACTATCGCTACTGCTTTGATCACTTTATGAATCAGTCTCGCATTACTGATATCCTTTCTGCCCACCTAGAGAAGCGTAAATGGCATTCACCGTCATCCCTGCTGGAATCCCGCCTATACATGACTCACAACGATCCTGGGTCACATTGGACTGGTAACCATGGGTTATTTACTGATAATCCTATTTTTCCTGGTGTAGGTCGTATTGAACGCTTAAAGCAGGCAATGGAAGAATATGAGGCTTTAAACGGTGAACTCCGTAACGACCATGCGTGGTATTTTACTCCAGAAAGTTTTACCGACATTATTCATGATTTGCGCGATCTTGGATTAATTAACTTTTCTATTGAGACAATGTACCCAACTACACCGCATACATTTGAGTTTTGGGTAATCCTTAAAAAATAGGAAGTATCTACATATAGTACAATTAGGCGTATGCCGATTGAATACCGTAGATTCCATACACCAGCCCAAGATTCAGGTGGTAGGCGTTCACCCGCAAAAACTACCTATTTTGCGTTTGACCCACATAGTAAGCGAGATTTGGGGTTAGTTCAAGTAGAACACCACGATGACACCCAGTGGACTAAAGAAGAATCAACAGACAAAATTTACTACCCCAAGGATTACAATAAAAATAGAAATGCAGAGACTGTCCGTCAAGGTCGTCTATTCGCTAACTATGGTAAACCAGCACACCGTAAATTGTCCATGATGGCTGGAACTATGGGTGGTAATAACACCACGGCAATGAGTCTCATGGCTCTTGCCCACCAGGATGCCACTGAGGCTGGTTTGCCGTTAATCCCTGACCATTCTCTGACACGGGACAGCCACAGAGTTGTCCGCCATCTTGCAAAGTTTGGTGTTGTTGACAAACGCGATGTGCCAAAGCGAGCAACGGTACCACCAGGGCGAGTCATGCCTCTTTTTAGCAACTACATGCACGAGTATGACGGAAACGAAGGGGTAGAAGCAATTCACCCCGATGTTGTTCGTGAGGCGCGTAACACATTGGTGGGTCGTGTACGACGCGGTAAGGAAGAGAAAGCGCCTAAGACTAAGCGCGGTCAACCGATTGAGGGACAGCAATCATTGTTTGGAGAGGACCAATAATGAACGATATTACAAACATTAAAGCCATCAGCATGCGGATTCTGGCAGTATTTGCCGCCTCAGCACTTGGTGTGGTTGGAGCGGGCGCTATCGCAGGTGTACCATTATGGAAAGCCTGCCTCATGGCTGGTATCGGTGGTATGTCCACAGTTATTGAAGGACTTGCGCGGGCATACATTGATGATGGTAAGTTAGACGCTGGAGAGATCAACTCAGTGTTTGACAAAATTGAAAAGACGGAGTAATGCCTGCTCACGAGTACATTAATAAAGACCAAACGCTATTCCATGGAACCAGCGGACACAATGTAAAGAGCATCCTTCAGCACGGTATATCACCCTCAGGTGATGATGTAATCGCAGGTATTCCTGGCGCATACATGACTACCCGTGAGGTTGATGCCCGTGCATGGGGTGATCATGTTGTCACGACACAGCCAACTCGTGCATTGCGTATTTATGGGGACATTAATGACGACCCACACCTAGAGAGTCAGCGTCAAGTTACTCAGGCGCTGAATGATTACCATGACTATGGTAAATCTGATCCTGAAGAATGGTTAGATGACCACGGTGGTCACTTTGACATGAGCCATTATGGTAAGGGTCATCAGGCAGTCCATAACTGGGCAAAATCTAATAAGAACACTGAAAATGTTGCTGACACACTCTCAAGTTGGGGTTATCATGGCAACCGCGATAGTATCGCCGCGTGGAGTCCAGACGCAGATGTCACCATCTACAATCCGGAGGAACACTTAAAAGTGACTGGAATTAACGGTCCATCTTTTATATAAAAAGTAACTAAAAAGTAATATAAGAAAAAACTACACAATTAGGAGAATCACATGAGTTCTAACCTTATCCGCGAACATCTCGCAAGTATCCATGACGACCTGCTATTACTGGATGGTCTGGATGATGCCATTATTGGCACATCACAAAGAATCAATGAGCCTGTGCTCGCTGTTTATAGTTGGGAAAAGATTATTGCAATCCTGACAGAGCGTGACAATATGGACTTTGAAGACGCCGTGGAGTTCGTTGAATTTAATATCCTTGGCGCTTGGGTCGGAGAAAATACTCCAATTGTCGTTATGCCTCTTGACTGGTAGAATAACCTCCAAAGTATTGGAGGCTATATGGCTAAGAGAAAAATACCAAAGCGTATTATTGATTGGGATGAAGTAGTCAATACTCACGCTGGTTCTGAGGTTCAAGTTCATAAAGACTCTGGCTCATCTGGAGTTAAATACATGAAGGAACATGGTTCGCCATTATTCTCAGTATTAGCCAAAGACGATACAGGTGAGCATCGGTATTTTGGATCAGTTTCTCGTTCTTCTGTTGAGTTTCCCCGTATTAGGATAGATGCAACTCAGTTAGCGGATCATTGGAACTCCACTACTGGACAAAAATCACGAAATACATTTCTTATGGGTCACCCAATTGCTATGCCCTCATCTACAGAAATGTCACGGGCACATCGTCTTATCCTAAGAGCAGGGCAGGCTGGTACTGAGGATGATCCAACTTCTATTATCCACACCCCAAGCCAGCCAGGTCTTTGGACACCCCGACCAAGGCAAACATCAAAACCAATACAAGGATTAGTACCTGTACCAGGCATACGGCGAACTTCACCAGTATTTGCTGAACGAGCGGGTATTGGCGATACTGGTTCATTTATGTTTAACCCACGGTAGTGATATATCGTGTAAAATAAAACCATACCGAAACACGGAGGTTTTATAATGGTAATGAATCATAGAGGACAAGACACTACAGCCCGCGTATGGATGCACGGCGTTGAAGACATGCGTTCATCTGCTCGTCGCGGATCGGCTCGTAAGGCATTCACTGGTCGCAATGTTACCGAACAGGAAGCCGTTGAAATGCAGGACCAGTACGGAGCCGTACCAGTAGTAGACGGTGACCCTGAGGGTTACGGAGATGCTGCTGATCAATGGTTGCGGGATCATCGGTCTTACTGATTTATAACAGGTTATACTGACCTGCTATAACTTATGATCATCACCTACGACATTAATACCCCATATATTGGCGATGTGCGCTCTATTGCGATGCGCCGAGCCAAGGCTGAGGGTTGGCGGAATGTCGTAGTGATGAGTACCTACCCAGTTGGACCCAACTCGTGGTCTGTGACACTCACCGTTTCCCGTTAAGTCATGTTTGCATTCGGCGTATCAGAAGTTGTACAAGCCTCAGTAGTTACCGCAGTTGGTGGCATCTTAATTGCTTTGATTACTCAATTTACTAGGAGTAATGCCAAGGATCACGCCATCGTTCAACATAAGTTAGATCAGTTGTCTGATAAGATTGTTGATACCCACACGAGCGTTACTGAAGTAAAAGTAGATGTAAAGTATCTTCGTGAGGATCAAAACCGTTTAGAGAACCGCTTTAACACACACTTGGAGGACAGGAATGAAAAACCAAATCGCTGACCAGACAGGTAAGGGCGCAGTCCTAGGACTTATCGCATATTGCTTCCGCAATAATCCTGAATTCGCCGTTATCCTTATGCCTGCATTATCTGCTGTAATGGCATGGGCGTCTACCCTTATCGGTAACCCCAACATTGCATCCTTCTTAGAAAAGAAGAAGTGAAGCGCGCCGTATTTCGGCGCATCACACAATCACTACAGTGGGCTTTAATAGCCATCGCAATATTTCCGGTACCATCGGCTAAGGCTGATACGAACCCAATAATTACGGAAATTACCGACTTCTGGTTTTCATACTCAGAACCAACCCAGTTCTTGGCACAAACATATCAGTCACCTGGATTTGAGTCAGACCCCCAACTTTGGTTGTACAACGACGATACTGGGGAATTAATCATTTCTAATGATGATTACATTGGTCTTCAATCTAATATTGACTTAGAAGTACCAGCAGGTAACTACCGCTTACGAGCAGGTACTTGTTGCTGGGAACCAGATGTTTGGCGTGACGGCGTTGTTTGGAACATTCAATATGAGTTATCATTTAATGGCAATCCCGTAAATACAACGACCACTATTCCGGAGACGACTACAACATGGGTCCCAACTACAACATCCACAACTTCAACGACGACGACGAGTACTACTATTGCCCCAACAACGACTGTGCCTGTAACGGAAGTTCCGACCACCGAGGCAACGACAACTACGGAAGTCTCAACGACAACAAACTCCCCAACTACTACGGAGATTACGAGCACTACTGTTGCGGTTACTGTGGCTCCTTCTACAATGCCTACGACGAGCCAATCTGTTGGTACTGTGGAGGTCCCTCAAACTTCTCTGACTCCTACAACCACTTTAAGTCCCTTTTTCCCGACACCCCTGACAACATCAAGCACGAGTGTGCCCCCGACTGTTACATCTGCACCTACGACGATTCCAGAGATTCCAGAGAGTACAGAGCCACCTATAACGACCGTACCTGAAGAAGAAACAGTTATACCTGATAACCCCACAACTGAAGAAATTAACCAATTAGCAGATGAACTAGTTTCGTCAATTGACGAATTATCTGATGAAGAAATCACTAATCTAGTAGAATCTATTGATATAGGTGAATTAACCGAGGAATCAATCTCCGCTGTCTTTAGCGAAGAAGTACTTAGCGAACTATCCGATGAGCAAGTAACGCAACTTATTGATGCCATCGTCCCGAGTGAACTATCTGATGAACAGGCTTCGGCTCTCTCAGAAGCACTAACAGATGCCCCTGACGATGTAAAAGAAGAATTCCAGGATCAGATTAATGTGTTCGGAGGACAATTTGATAATTATGTGCCAACGGGATCAGCAGTCTCAGTAGGGGCACGACGAGCAATAGTCGCGGCAACAGCAGTCATATTCGCAATGCCCGCCCCAGTGACCCGAAAGCAGTAACCATGTTTAAGAAATTATGGAAAGAATCATCAGGATTGGCCTGGACCCTTGGAGGTACTGGATTAGTTCTTATTACCCTCTCAGGGTCAACTCGTGACCTTGGTGTAGTTATTTCAGTAGTATCATTGTTGTTTCATATGGCAGGAGTACTTACCCCTGATGATGATGAATGAGGTATCATTAGACCATGACGAATCGGGCCGCATATACACTTACTAAAGGTTTGCCGTGGGAACGGCTCGTTGTCGTCAAAGACCGCCGTACGCGACGACTCGTAAAGGTACAGGAGGCCCGTGGGTCAATCAAAACCAGTGACGCCAGCATTGTTGAGTTTGACATAAACCTTACAAATAAGGGTGAAATATTCATCTGCCTGACTGCCGAACAGACACGAGAATTACCAGTTGGTGATCTTGAATTTGATGTTATTGCTACCTGTAACCGCTTGGTTTATTACACTGGTCAATCATCCACAACTACCCAACCAGTTATCCGCGGGATTATCTCAGTATCAGAATCGGATGACATTACGCCTTCGGAGGACTCACAAAAAATGGAGATCAGATTCAAACAGTATGTGGACTTCCGCCGTAATTTTACTTGGCGCGATGCAGATGGTGTCATTATTGCAGTCACAGACGCATATATGCAGGCAAAAGACGCCGCAGGTACTACGGTCCTAGACCTACGCTGGTATGCCACCGCTCCCAATGAGGCTACCATTCTTGCGCTAACGGCTAATCGTCGTGGTTACATTGCACCCAAGGCTGGCGCTACCTTAGAAATTCATATTTCTGATAAGAACAGCATTCCCGCTGGTAATCACTCATTTGACCTGTTCGTTAAGGACTCCGCTGGAGATTGGGACAACCTCGCATCGGGAACGCTATTTGTCCAGCAAGCGGTGTCTACGCCCCCAGCATGAGCACTGTAGAGGTATCCAAGCCCGCGGGCACATTTATTACGGTTACCCGCACTAAGACAGACTCAGTGGTCTCAGAACCCGCTGATCGTCTGCTGGAGATACACGACCCTGGTGTGGCTGGGCCACCTAATGTTCTAACGGTTGGTACAGTCGTTTCTGGACCTGCTCCTGCGGTAACACTTACTGGTACAGCGCCGTCTCAAACTCTTAATTTTGTTCTACCAGTTGGTGGTAATTACACGCATAACCAAATAACTTCGTCTACAACTTGGACAATTACACATAACCTTGGGTTTTTCCCTGCCGTATCCGTAGTGGATAGCGGGGGCAACTATGTAATAGGTGATGTAAACTATGTATCACAAAACATTGTAACCGTATCATTCAACGCTTCCTTTGGTGGAAAAGCCTATTTATCGTGAGGTATCATGTCTAAGTTTCTTACAAATATTGATCTAACTGGTAATGAACTACAGAATATTGTAATTCATAACACTGGTACCGCCCCAGCCGCTAGTGCAAAACTAGGTGGCTTATATTTTGATACCGCCAGCGGGTTAAATAAACTTAAGTACTACAACGGTAGCGCCTGGGTAGAACTCTCATCTGGTGCATCAGGAACTTGGCAACCAGCAGATGCTGACCTCACGGCTATTGCCGCCCTCACGGGTACCGCAGGCTTCCTTAAAACCGATGGTGCTAGTAATTGGTCAGTTGACACCGCTACCTACCTAACTTCAAGTACTGGTGTTAGTAGTGTCAACGCAAGCGTTGGTGCAGTCACGGGAGTGGCTGTAACTTCTGGAACCCTTGGGCAGTTTGCGGCTACTACCTCATCTGCCCTTGCTGGTGTCATTTCAGATGAGACTGGTTCTGGTGCTCTTGTTTTTGGCACCTCACCAGCCATTACCACCAGTTTGACAACTGGCTCTTCTTCCTTTGACTTGCTTAACACCACAGTTGCTACTGTCAACTTTGCTGGTGCGGCTACTGCGGTCAATATTGGTGCTTCCAATAGCACCACCACAATCGCTGGTGACTTGGTGGTCAACGGTACTACCACTACTATTAATAGCACTACTGTCACCGTAGACGATCTAAACATTGTCCTGGGTTCAGTAACTACTCCAACCAACAGCACCGCAAATGGTGGAGGTATCACTGTTGCAGGTGGTGTAGATGGAGACAAAACCTGGAACTGGGTGTCTGCAACCAGTTCATGGACTTCTTCTGAGAACCTTGATCTTGCGGCAGGCAAAGTACTTAAAATTGCTGGTACCCAGGTATTATCAGCAACTGAGTACACGGGCAATGCCTCAACTGCTACAACTGCCACCAATGTTACTGGTGGTGCCGCTGGTTCAATTGTTTATCAGACTGGTTCTGCAACAACAAGCACCCTTGGGTTAGGAACTTCAGGACATGTACTTACCGCAGGAGCAAGCGCACCAGTTTGGACAAAGAAGAAGCATGCTGAAACCTTAGCCACTAGCGCCACTTCTTATGCACTTACCCATGGGCTTGGCACCGCAGACATTTCCGTATCGGTATATGAAGTTTCCACAGGAGAAGTTGTGTACGCTGATATTGTTAATACCAGTTCTACAACAACTGTATATTTTGCCACTGCCCCCACTTCAAACCAGTACCGAGTCGTCATTCTTGCTTAATCTGTCATTAAAGGACAACAGTGGCTAACTTTCTAAAGTCCCTCTTTGTTAAGGGGGTTGAAATTGATACAGCAGGAGCCTCTAATGGTGATGCCCTTGTATATAACGGAACTAAGTTTGGGGCGGCTTCTGTCGGTGGATCAGCAGTAGCGGCATTAAACGACCTTACAGATGTTGTTATTACCTCTGTTGCTACAGACCAATTATTGGTGTACAACGGGACTAATTGGGTAAATACAACTGGTCCTGTTGGCCCTACAGGAGCAACTGGCCCAACTGGTGCACAAGGTCTTGGTTATGTTATTGGCACGGCAGAATTAGCAGAAGAAGACCCTGAATCTGGCGATTGGAGTTTTAAGGTTAGTAGCGTCGGAGCATTTGCGTCTGGCGATTATGTACGGGTGGAAGAGGATTCAAGTAATTACATACTTGGTACTTGTTACGCTATTTCTTTCTTTTCTGGTTCTTACTATATGTCTGTTGCCCCTGATGTAACTGTTGGGACACCAGACTTTGACCCATCTTTTAGTGTCCATTTAGCAGGCGAAACGGGTGCCTCTGGAGTTATGGCAGTATCTGACACTGCGCCAGGTTCGCCATCATCAGGAAACTTGTGGTTTAAATCTGATACTGGCAACCTTCTTGTGTATTATGACTCATACTGGATTGACACAAGCGCGCCAAACTACGCAACTTTAGATGGAGGTAGCGCATAATGGCAATTGACTTCCCAAATAGCCCTACCGCAGGTGACCTCTACACCGCTGGTGGTAAGACCTGGCAGTGGAATAGTACCTATTGGTCTGCTTATGGTACTAGCCCAGTTTTACGCGCATCTGATGCGCCCCCATCTTCGCCTAACGCAAACGATCTTTGGTATGAAACAGACACTGGTCGCCTATTTGCCTATGTTGGAACAGCATGGGTTGAGGTGGGTAACGCTACGGATATTGCTGGGGCGTTGCAACCTAGTCAGGTGACTGCTTTGAGTGCGGTTACTTCGTTGACTTCGGATGATGTGTTTCCTGTGGTTGATAATCCTGCTAGTGCTACGGCTTCTAGTAAGATTACTTACGGCAACCTTGTTACTAACATGTCATCTAGTCTTGCACCAGGAATGGTGTTAGTAAAAAGTCAAGCAGTAACAGGTACGGCTAGTTCTGTTGTTGTTTCTGATGCATTTAGTTCGGCATATGATAATTATGAGATTATTTATACAGGTACATCGTTAGCAACAATTGATGCTCAATTTACTTGTCAACTTGGTTCAGCAAATGCAAACTATAGAACTACTCTTGTCTATGTTTCCAATAATTCAACGCCTTTAGCGGCAAGTACTGTGCAGTCTGCCTTTACTTGGGTTGGTGGCGGTTCAAGCAACGATGCATATGCTCATTTTAAGTTATTTAACCCATTTTTAACTCGTCACACTCGTATGGAAACATCAGCATACCTTGCACATCCCGATGCTGCTTTTGGACATGCTTCGGGTGTACATTCAGCAAATACATCGTTTACTGCGTTTACTTTGGCTAGTACTGCTGGGACTTTTACAGGCGGAACAATTCGCGTCTATGGATATAGGAACTAGTAATGAAAACTGAACGACCAAACATTCAAATTGATGACCTTGTGCGCCCCATGACGGATGAAGAGTACGCTAACTTATTAAAACTACAAGAATTGTCTCAAACCCCTTTAAGCGAAGGTGGCTTTGCACTGCCCAAGGTGGATGAATAATGGCTATTACTTTTCCAGCATCACCAACTAACGGTCAGGTCTTTACCTCAGGCAGTAAGTCATGGCAGTGGGATGGCACAACATGGATTTCTTATGCTGCCAACATTTCGCCATCTGTGTTAAAAGTTGACGCTACTAACGCTAGGGTTGGTATCAACAATCAGTCTCCTGCGTATGCGTTGGATGTTAACGGTACTATTGAGGGCACGCAGTTTTTGCAGGATACGGATTACTTGAGTCCGTATCAGGGTTTCCGTAACAAGATAATTAACGGTGACTTTGGTATTAACCAAAGAGTTTTTACTAGCAGTACAACATCGGGTACATATGGATTTGATAGATGGCTTTTTTTTGCTGGTGGCGGTACTGTTACATATTCAACGCAATCTTTCACTGTTGGTTCTCCTGCTGCAACTGGATATGAAGCAGTAAAGTTTGCTCGTCTAGTATCTGCGAGCCAATCCGCTTCAGGAGATTTTGCTGTTCTTCAACAACGGATTGAAGATGTACGCACTTTTGCTAACAGTACAGTTACTGTTTCTTTTTTTGCTAAAGCCGCTAGTGGCACACCTAAAGTAACTGTTGAATTGTCTCAAATTTTTGGTACGGGTGGTTCTCCATCGGCAGATGTTAATAATTATGTTGATCAAGTAACTTTGTCTACATCGTGGGCAAGATATTCGGTGACAATAAATGTTCCTAATATTAATGGTAAAACAATGGGGACTAATTCAGACTCAGCATTAAATGTAAACTTGTGGACTTCTGCTGGTTCTTCATTTAATGCGCGATTAAACACTCTTGGTATTCAAAATAATACTTTTGATATTTGGGGTGTTCAGGTTGAGCGTGGCAGTGTTGCTACACCGTTTGAACAGCGACCTATCGGCACAGAACTAGCGTTATGTCAACGGTATTATTATTCTTTGGTGCGTGGTGCAACAAACTTGCCAATAGGCATGGCGTTTTATTCTTTTTCTACACTTGTCGCTACAGTTGTTCCTTTCCCTGTAACGATGAGAATTGCACCCGCACTTGTTGCTTCATCAGGAACAGATTATTATGCTTCTGTTTATGGATTGACCACAGACACATTTAACTCATTCACATTGCAGTATTCATCCACTAACTCGGCTTATTTTTACAACAGCACTGAAACCTCTGGAACCGCTTTGCAAGGTTCAGTTTTGATAACCAACAACGCATCGGCATCTGTCGCTTTTAACTCGGAGTTGTGATGTATAACATTCAAACAACAAACAATGCAACTGTGATATGGTACGAAGAAAACGGATTTAGAATCTCGTTCACATCTGAACATAATGAACACCCTGAATATGAAAAGTATCTTGCTTGGCTCGCTGAAGGTAACACCCCCGAAGAATGGACGGCTGAATAATGGCTCGTAACGCACTCATACAAGTACGGCGTGATACCGCCGCTAACTGGACATCTACAAACCCAACTCTTGCTTCAGGTGAGATGGGATTTGAGACAGACACAGGAAAACTTAAAATTGGTACTGGTTCTACGGCATGGACATCTTTGCTGTATGCTACGGACGCTTCTGAAATTACTGGAACTGTTATTAATGGGACAACCACAACTGGTGCGAGTGGTGTCGGTTACATGGGTCTGCCTCAAAACGCTACGACCACAGGTTCTTATACGATAGTTGCGGCTGATGCTGGGAAACACATTTATTCCACTGCGACTCGCACAATAACCATTCCCTCTAATGCAAGCGTTGCCATGCCTATTGGTACAACTATTACTTTTGCTAACGCTACAGGCGCAACCGCAACTATTGCAATCACATCTGACACTTTACTTTTGGTTAGTAGTGGGTCAACTGGTTCTAGAACTCTTGCCCCATTTGGTATGGCAACTGCTGTTAAAGTTACTGCAACAACATGGATGATTAGCGGAAACGGCTTGACCTGATGGCTGGTGCAGTTTCTGGTTTAATTGGGAGCAGTAGAAGTAGTTTGTATACTACTGGAGGAACTGCCTACACTCAAGGCAACTATAATGGCGTGTATTTTTTGTCAAGTGGAACATTTACTATTATCAATGGTGTTAGAGACATTGAAGTTCTTGTAGTTGCTGGCGGAGGAGGAGGCGGAGGAGGTGCCCATAATTTTACTTATGGATATAACTCTGCTGGCGGTGGTGGAGCCGGAGCACTAGCAAATAATACAACCATCGTAAATGCCCCACTTGGTAACTACACCATAACTGTTGGTGGTGGTGGAGCAGGTGGTGCTAGGGCAGTTAATGGTGGTTTTGGTACATTCATACAGGGTAACCAAGGTGGTACTGGTAACACCTCTTCCATACTGACACCAGCAGCAGTTACTATTTCAAGAACTGGCCCTGCTGGTGGTGGTGGTGGTTTTGTTTACTATCCATATGGCTTCTCTGGTGGTACTGGCAGTGGGAATGGTACATATTCAGGGACAAATGGGTATAACGGAAGTGCTGCTAATGGTGGTGGAGGTGGCGCAGGTGCTGGCTCTAACGCATCAGCACTAGTAACTTACTATGTAGGCGCACTTGGTGGAAATACAACAACAGTTATGAATACATTTGGAAAAGGTGGAGATGGCGGTAACTGGAACAGTAGGAACGCCACTTCAGGTTATCAAGGTTCAGGTGGCGCAGGCGGTTCAGGAGCAAACGACGCAAGTTTTGGCCCTGGCTCTGTAGGTACAGGCGGAATAGTTTATTTAAGGTGGCTGAAATGAGTCACTTTGCACAAATAGACGATAACAATATTGTTATCAATGTGCTTGTCGGGGATAACAATATGCCTAATGAGGGTTATGATTGGTTTGTTGACAATCTTGGTGGAAGATGGATTCAAACATCAGTTAATACTATTGGTGGTATTCATAAGAATGGCAAAGAACCAGTACGGAAAAACTATGCTGGAATTGGTTACACTTACGACGAAGCACTAGATGCTTTTATCCCACCTAAGCCAACAGAATTTCCCTCATTTGTCGTTGACCCCGAAACAGGATTATGGACTTACCCTATTCCACGACCAGAAGGTGATGAACCTTGGGGATGGAACGAAGAAACTCAAGAATGGGTTATTATAGATATTCCAGTACTAGAAAATGAAGCGTTACCCCCAACAACAGGAGAATAATAATGTCCAATGTACAACTAGATGTCAACAAGATTGTTGAATCACTGGTAAACCAGATTTCACAGCAGGCCCAGCGTATCGCTGTCCTAGAGGCTACGATTGATGCTATACAGAAAGCCAATAACGAGGAAGTTACTGAGTAACTATGTTTAACCCAGGTGGCAAGATTTATAGGGCGCTCGTTAAGTCGTCCGACAGCACCACGGGTGAAATCTATGTGTCTTTGCCCCATGTTATGGGTGAAAATAGTTATCTACCCCTGTCCTATGTGGATAGGGAGGCAATTGGTGGTGTCTGGTCCGTACCTACTCCGGGTGATATGATCATTGTTGCAAGCGACGACGACCAGTTTTCTAATGTATTCTGGTTAAAGACAACTACTGGAACCGACGGCGGTTCAGCCTAAAGGAGACATCTATGAATTACCCCTGCATCAAACTGGTAGTGCCTACCGCACTTAAGCAGTTTAAGAACGGTCAGTTAGCACCAAGCGTTTTGGCTTCCGTTAAGACTGGCGGAAAGATGTACGCACCAGTCGCAGAGCAATTCAATAAGTTGTACGACGCCGCTCTCGCCGCTGGCTTTAAATTGAAAAATGTGGGCGACTACCGCTCATTTGAAGGTCAGTTGAATATGTTCATGGATCGCTATGTCACGACAGACACTGGTACTGGCGTTACTCGCAAGTATGACGGTAAGACTTGGTACCTCAAGAAGGGCAAAGCCCCTTCAGCCGCTCCAGACCCAACAGGGCTAAAAGGTTCTAACCACGGTTGGGGGCTAGCAATTGACCTTGGTTATGATGTCAACGGCAAACTTACCTCAATGGGTGGCAAGTGTTTTGAGTGGATGTGCACTAATGCACCCTCATACGGTTTCTACTTGCAGGGTTCAGACCCAAAGTCAAAAGAGTTTGAGGCATGGCACTGGCAGTACTGCCTCGGTGATGCCACCCCTAATGGCGCACCCGCTCCCGTAGCACCAGCCGCCGCTCCTGCACCTGCTCCAGCGGGCGCACCCTCACTTACTTTTACCTACCCAGGAACACCCGTTAAGCAGGGTTCAAAGGGTGACTCCGTCAAGTTGGTTCAGGCAATCGTTGGCGCAAAGCCCGATGGTGACTTTGGTGCCAAGACCCATGAACTTGTCCGTAACTGGCAGAAGGCTAAGGGTCTTACTTATGATGGCGTTGTTGGTCCGACGACATGGAAAGCCATGTTCGGCTGATAAACAGTGGCGACTAAAAAACGAGGATTAGGTCCAGGCGCTCAAAGCGTCTGGGACAGGTTAGAAGAAGGAAAACGGGACGGCGGTTCCACTGGTCGTGTAGATCCATCTACGGGCGCCCGTCTGCCACCCACAAACCTCTACGCAGGTATGAATGAACTCATACCTAGCGGTGATGACTTTGGTGTCTACTGGGTACAACCAGTAGATCAGTACTACATGGGTCCGACCAAGAGTTCTTGCGTCGTGGCCCATGTGTTCGTACCTGTCGCCACTAAGGATGAAATAACTGAAGACATGGGCATTGGGGACAGCGTTGATGAGGGGTTAAGTATCCTTTCTAAGCAGTTCTCTAGGATTAAAAAAACTGACCGCTCTAAGGGCGGATCGTCATATAACATCCTTGGCTATGTGTATGTGATGTTTCGTAACCGCGCTGGAGTCACCAGTGGCGTTTACAAATATGGACCCATGCCGTTAGACATCTACCGCAATTATCGTGAGTACAGTTCTAAGGGTAAGGGTATTAGGCAGATTCTTGAACCATTTGGATACACTAAGAGCAATTGGCCCGTTTAACAACAAGGAATTACAATGAGAGCATTTCTAGCCATGTCAGCATGGTTGGCGTCAATCGTTTGGGTAATAGTAAGCGTTATCCTTATGTCCCCCATGACAGGAATCGCCCTACTGATTAGTTGTTTCATATCGTTCCTAATATTCAAGGACACCATGAATGCCGTCCAGGCGGTAGGTCCTGTGTATTGGATTTGTAGAGATGTGGTACCTGTGGGTACACCATTTATTGCATTTGGTTTTATGCGCCAAACATCTGCGCCGTGGCGCATCGGTAAGGGCATCCAAATAAAAGTTCGGAAACATACCTTCCAAATTGGTATTTCTAAGGTAGGTTCTGACATGTCTGACGATGATGGTCTGATGACCGCTGTTCAGGGGCGCTTCCTTAAAGACAAAGCAAAAGAAATCAGGGACTGGAAATGATGCGACGCAAGCCTAAGTCTGATCTCCCAAAGATTGCCCGACTCCAAAAGATGACTAAGTCAGAATTAGCCACATGGGGAGAGCAGTGCCTTATCTACACTTGTCAGTCATTTGATAACTGGCGCTACCGAGATGGTACTAACGATGAGGTACTCCAGGCCGCTGAAGTATTCCACGAGATATTAAAAGAAATCGCCTCCAGAGATATCAGTAAGTAACCCTATGTTGCTTTTTGTTTTATACTTACTCTTATGAGTGAAGAATCAGATATTGAAGATACGGAATACAACGAAGATATTGGTGACTACCAAGAGGAAGAACTAGACGAAACATCTACGGAATTCGTTGACCAACTGGTCATGAAGTTAATCGTCTTTACCGAAGAGTTCACTAATGTCACCTTGTTCCCTTATCAGGTCCCAATTGCTTATCGGATCATTGAATCAATTGTCCTTGGCGACGGTGAAGAAATAACCCTCGTTGCTACCCGCCAATCGGGTAAGTCTGAGGTTCTTTCTAATGTCATGGCATCCATGATGGTCATTCTCCCGCGCCTGTCCAAGGTCTATCCCACATGGCTGGGTAAGTTTGAGAGGGGCTTTTGGTGCGGTGTGTTTGCCCCCGTTGAGGATCAGGCTGACACCGTGTTCGGTCGTATCGTCAGTAAGTTGACCAGCGAACACGCCATGAACTTCCTGCTTGATCCCGAGATTGACGACAAAGCAGCATCAGGTGGCGCCCGAGGTAAGGGTCGCATTATCAGCCTGAAGAAGTCAGGGTCACTCTGCCGTATGCAGACCTGTAACCCTAAGGCAAAGATTGAATCTAAGACCTACCACTTCGTCATGATTGACGAAGCCCAAGAGGCTGACGAGTTCATGATTTCTAAGTCAATTAAGCCAATGTTGGCGTTCAACAACGGTTCTATTGTTCTTACGGGCACGGCTACTAGGAATAAGTCTTACTTTTATAAGATGATCCAGTTTAATAAGCGCCGTGACACAAACGCCAGACGGGGCCACAGACAGGCACACTTTGAGTACGACTGGCGAGTTGCCGCTAAATACAACGATAACTACGGCAAGTTCATTGCTAAGGAAAAGACCCGTATTGGTGAAGATTCTGACGAGTTCCAAATGTCCTACTGCAACAAGTGGATTTTGGAAAAGGGTATGTTTGTTACCGAGGAGCGCCTAGAGCGCCTGTACGACCCATCTATGGCTATTGTGAAAAAGTGGTGGCGTAGCCCCATTGTCATGGGTATAGATGTGGCGCGAACCAATGACTCCACCGTGGCTACCGCAGTATGGGTTGATTGGGACCACCCTGATGGGTTTGGTTTCTTTGAGCACCGCGTCCTTGACTGGTTAGAAATTAACAATGTTGAGTGGGAACAGCAGTACTTTGAGATGATTGACTTCATCCGTAACTTTGATGTCTACCGCATTGGTGTGGACTCCCAAGGTGTGGGCGGCGCTGTCACCGAGCGTCTACAACTCTTGCTCCCTGAGATTGAGGTGTTGGCTGTTTCGTCTGATGCCAAGACTCAGAACGAGCGATGGGTCCATCTAACCGAGTTAATGCAACGGGAACAGTTGATTATTCCTGGACACTCCAAGGCTCGGCGCACCCGATCATGGAAGAAGTTCAACCAACAGATGTGTGACCTTGAAAAGATTTACCGCGGTCCGTACCTATTAGCAGCCGCCCCTGATGAGAAGGGTGCGTTTGACGACTACCCCGATTCACTAGCAATTGCTTGCAGTATGACAGCACTAGAGGTAATGCCAATGGTAGAGTCATTTAACTCTCCCTTTTACAGGTAAACTATGCTACGATAAGTGGAGATAAACCCCTACTAGGAGGAATCCATAGATGGCAGTTGCACCTGTTCCCATGTTTCCAGAAAAAGGCACCCCAGTGTTTGAGCGTTCGTACGCCCCAAGCATCCCGGGTAACCGTGGCCCGCTCCGCTTTGAAGAAGGCGTAGCCACCGATACCGATGTCCCTTATGACTTCGGCGTTGGTGCTTACGAGGACACCGCTCCGTCGCCCATGCGACAGAACCATAACAACCCTGAGATGTTCTACAAGTACGCTGAGGAAACAATGCGCGAGCGCGCCCATGTTGGGTCTGCTTCGTGGATTGAGGCCCCGACCGTGCTCGGTGAGTTCGTACAGGGTTCAATGGCTGGAGATCACATCCCGCAATTTGAATACTCGTACAACACGGGTGGTCACATGAACCGCCCGAACCCAACAGTCGTTTACGACTGATCATGGGCACTGCCGAGGGTTTCTCGGTAACTGGCCCAGTACCGAGTGGCACGATTGGGTCATCTCCGGAATTGTCTACTTATGAGGCAGTTGCGGGGATGTTTCGTCGCGTCCAAAAAGGTAATGAACTAGTTACGGCGCGCGCTGAAAACTTTGGTGTTGCCACCAAGATTTCTAGCCCCTTCGTACCTAGCCCCTTGGGTGGTAAGCGGTCATTAAATATGCCCCGCTATGCATCAGGTATTGGTGAATTCATTATTGACCCGATGCAGAACTTCAAGTCTGAGAAGTTAGACCTAGAGGGCCGTAAGTACGGTAAATCTATGATCACTAATCCGGGACAGAAGTTTGATTCTAATAAAATGCGCCGTAAGGGCGTGACTTCCTACAACCGCTATAAGTCTAATAAGCCTTCTTATATTGCTGGTCAGTTTGGTCATGCTCTATACACCCCAGGAAAGTTTAAGGTTCTGTGATGGCTAAGAAAGAACCAACGCCAAAGGCACCAAAAAAGAAGTTAGCAACCCCAAAAAGAGTTGCCTCTGAGGGAGATAGCCCTGTTGACCCTGGCTACCCACTACCTACAAAAGCCCCCTCATATCGGGATTTTCCTGCTAAAGACAGGCCAACTATTGATCGTGCAGTAGCAGAAGCGGGTATGCGGGTGTACGGCGCACCA
>Ga0208852_1000083_pt1 | contig 23346 bp, 19 predicted proteins | sample LakMenEpi18Jun09_FD_150711 | JGI IMG/M metagenome (GOLD analysis project Ga0208852, IMG submission 150711) | Freshwater microbial communities from Lake Mendota, WI - 18JUN2009 deep hole epilimnion ns (SPAdes) | ecosystem: Environmental > Aquatic > Freshwater > Lake > Epilimnion/Euphotic zone ...
CGTGGAGTGGTGCCGGCAGCACGATCGGCAGAATGCCGTTCTTCAGTGCGTTCGACTTGAAGATGTCGGCGAAGCTGGTGGAGAAGATCGCCTTGATGCCGAAGGCGCCCAGGGCCCACGGCGCATGTTCGCGGCTGGAGCCGGTGCCGAAGTTGTCGCCCGCAACGAGGATGCCGTGGCCGGCGTAGCGCGGCTCGTCAATCACGAATGGTGGGTTCTTCTTGTTGCCATCGGCCTCAAAGCGCCAGTCGTGGAAGAGGGCATCGGCGAGGCCCGCCTTGTCGATGACCTTCAGGTAGCGCGCGGGAACGATCTGGTCGGTGTCGACGTTCTCGGCGGGGAGTGGCACGAGCCCCGTGGTGAAGGTGCCGACCTTAGGGGCGGCCATCAGCGGCTCATCCCTGGAAGCGTGCGTGGATCGGCGATCACGCCGGTAAGTGCGGTGGCGGCGGCGGTGAGCGGTGAGGCCAAGAAGGTGCGGCCCCCCTTCCCCTGACGCCCCTCAAAGTTGCGGTTCGAGGTGCTGATCGCGTATTCGCCTGGGGCGAGCTGATCGCCATTCATGGCGATGCACATCGAGCAGCCCGCCTCGCGCCAATCGGCACCGGCGTCGCGGAAGATCGTGTCGAGCCCTTCGCGTTCGGCCTGTCGCTTCACGTCGGCAGAACCAGGGACCACCATGACGCGCACGCCCTTTGCGACCGTCTGGCCCTTCAACACATTCGCGGCGAGGCGCAGGTCGCTGATGCGACCGTTGGTGCAGCTTCCAATAAAGACGGTGTTGACCGGTCGGCCAATGATGCTGTCGCCCGCACGTAGATCCATGTACTCCAGCGCGCGGGTGAGTGCGCGCGCTGCGGCGGGGTCAGACTCATTCGCTGGATCCGGAATCGTGCCGCTAATCGGCAGGCCCATCCCTGGGTTCGTGCCGTAGGTGACCATCGGTTCCAACGTGTTTGCATCAATGACGATCTCTTTGTCGTACGTTGCGCCTTCGTCGCTTGTGAGTGTGCGCCAGCGCGCGACGGCAGCATCCCAATCGGCACCCTGTGGCGCATGCGGTCGACCCTTCAAATAGGCGAAGGTCGTTTCGTCGGGGGCAACAAGTCCGGCGCGTGCGCCGCCTTCAATGCTCATGTTGCAGATCGTCATGCGCTCTTCCATTGAGAGTGCGCGAATCGCCGAGCCCGCGTATTCAAAGACGTGACCGGTGCCGCCACCAACGCCGATGCGTGCGATCAGCGCGAGGATGATGTCCTTTGCGGAGACGCCTGGTCGCAGCGTTCCGTCAACGCGAACGAGATAGGTCTTCGGCTTGCGCTGCAGCAGGCACTGCGTGGCGAGCACCATCTCGACTTCACTGGTGCCGATGCCGAAGGCGAGTGCGCCGAAGGCGCCGTGGGTGGCCGTGTGCGAATCGCCGCAGACGATGGTGGCGCCAGGCTGGGTAAGGCCGAGCTCTGGTCCAATGACGTGCACGATCCCCTGATTCGGTGACTCCCAGCCGTGGAGTGGGACGCCGAACTCGGCGCAGTTCGCCTCGAGCTGCTTCACCTGGGCGGCGGCCATCTCATCGGCGATCGGCAGGTTGCGCGGGGTGGTTGGAATGGAGTGGTCGGCGGTGGCCACCGTGCGGTCAGGGCGGCGAACCTTCAGTCCGCGGCTGCGGAGACCGGTGAAGGCCTGAGGGCTGGTGACCTCGTGCACGAGGTGCAGGTCGATCGCGAGGATGGCGGGCGCCCCCTCCTGCTGATCGACAACGTGCTGGTTCCAGATCTTTTCAATGATGGTCTGCGGCATAGAGCGAGCCTACCAGAGGGCGAAACTCACCCGAGGCCGTTGAGCCACCACTGCAGCACAAGATGGATGCGTGCCGACCAGGCTCGCTCACTGTGGTCGTGCCCTGGAAATGGGGTGGTCAGCACATCGGTGCCGAACTTCCAGCCGCGCGCCGCAAGGTCCGCATCGAAGCGCGCCTGATACGGGGCATAGGCGGCATCAAGCGTCTGGTCGCCGTAATCCATCCAGATGCGATGGCGTCCTGGTGGTGGGAGCAGATCGACAAGGCCCGCCCCCATCAGGCCATCGCCAAGCGGCAGGTGCGTGGAGAGAGCGAGCGCCGACCCCCAGGTTTCTGGGTGTCGCGCCAGCGCATAGAGCGAGGCGAGTGCGCCCATCGACGAACCGCAGACGGCGGTGCGCTCGCGTGATGCGGTGATACCGAACGCTTCGCGCGCCCACGGCACCACCTTCGTCGCGAGCACCTCTTGGTACTCATCGCCGCGGAGCGTGTGATCGTTGATCGCCCATGAGACGGTCGGCCCGCCAATCTCATCCCAGATTTGTGGGTAGCGCTCCATCACCGCTTGCGGGGCGAGCTCCTGAAAGCGGCGGCTCTCGTCGGGAACCCACACCGCCACGATTAGTGGCTGAAGCTCAGGGTGCGTTGGTGCAATCTCGCGTTCAACCGCCTCAACGACGCCCCAGGTCACGCCAACCGTGGAGGTCTCCGTGTTGAACACATTCTTACCGTCGTGCATGACTAAGAGCGGCGTCGTCGGCGAGAGGGTGGGGGGAGCCCAGACCTCAATCGCGTGCCGCCCAATTTGATGATGGGTGATCTTCATGGCGCGAGACTAGCGCGCGGCGTGGGATACTGCCGCCATGAACGCGAAGGTTTTTGGTCCACTCTTCTCGCGCGTCGGGATCCTCCCCGCGGTCGCCGCACAGGATGCTGCGGTCTTGTCGGCATGGGCCGATGCCGCCGTTGACGCGGGTGTGCCAGCGCTCGAACTCTTCCTCCGTGGCGAAGGCGCCGAAGCCGCGGTAACCGCCGCGATCGTCTCACTGCGCTCCTCCCATCCAACGCTCGCCATTGGCGCGGGGAGTGTGTACGACGCGGCAACGGCGAAGCGCATGATCGATGCGGGCGCACAGTTCCTCGTCTCGCCGATCACCGACCCTGCGACCGGCGCCGCCGCAACCGCCGCCGGTATTGATTGGCTCCCTGGCGCATTCACGCCAACCGAGATCAGCCTCGCCGAACGATCGGGCGCGACGTACGTGAAGCTTTTCCCCGCGGCAGCGATCAACGCTCCAGCGTTCATTCGCGCAACGTTGGCACCGAGCCCAACGAGCAAGATTGTGCCCACGAACGTTGGCCTCGACGAGATCGCTGCACTTGTGGCCGCTGGTGCCGCAGGCTTCGGCGTTGGGCCGAAGCTCTTGGACGGCGCCGACCCTCGGAGCGCCACGGCGATCGCCGCCCGTCTGCGCGCCGCTCGCGAGGCTGCTGGACACCCCGCGTGAGCGTCGACAACAGCGCCCTCCCAACCTACGACCGCAGCGACGGAGCACTTCCCGCAAGCGTTGACCTCGTCGTCATTGGCGCAGGTGTCGCTGGTGCAGCCACCGCCTACTTTGCGGCGCGCGCCGGACTGCAGGTGCTGGTCATTGAACGTCGCAGCAGCATCGCCTCACTGACCACTGCCGCTGCGACCGGCGCGTTTCGTTTGCAGCACGACAACGCCGATGAGCTTGCGCTCGTACAAGAGGGCTTGCCGCTCTATTTAAACTTTGCTGAGGAGTCGGGTCTCACGGGATGGAACCTTGACATTCGTCAGCAGGGGTATCTCTTCTGCAGTCGCACCGAGGCGAGTGCTGCGAAGGGTCGTGATCTGGTCGCGCTACAGCGAACGTTCGGACTCACCGATGTGGAGCTGTTGAGCGGTGACGAGGCGCGTGCTCGTTGGACATATCTCTCTCCTGAGATTCGACAGGTACGCTTCCGCGCCGGCGACGGCTTCATTGATCAGGTGGCACTCACGAACGGCTATGCCACGGCGTCGTCACACGCGGCACACATCAGTGGCGCGAGTGGTTCAGGTCATGCCACCTATGCACTGGAGACAACGGTCACCGGATTCGTACGAGATGCGAGCGGCGGTGTGACGGGGGTAGCGACAAACCGTGGGGCGGTACATGCGCCGCACACGGTGATCGCCGCCGGTCCGTGGAGTGGTGTTATTGCCAAGCTCGCCGCTCTCGATCTAGCGATCGCACCAACGATTCGCCAAAAACTTGTCATCCCGAATCTTCCAGTGATTGATCAGTCGGGACCGATGACGATCGATGATGAGACGGGATCGCACTGGCGCCCAGCACTTGCTGGCGCATATGCGTTGCGCACCGACCCGACGACGCCCGTCGGCGAGCCGCTCCTCGAGGTGCCAACCGACGATGCGATGGCTCACGCGCTCCTCGATCCCGCATCCCCAACATCGCTGGCTTTGCTGGCCCCGTTCTGGCGCGATGTCTGGCGCGATGGCCCACCGGCGTGGCACCTGATGGCCGGACAATATGAATACACCCCAGATCATCGACCCTTCATTGGGCCTACCGATCAGCCAGGCCTGTTCGTGAACACCGGCTATTCAGGTCACGGGGTCATGTGCAGCGCCGGCGGCGCCCGCCGCACCGTCGACCTGCTGTTGGGGCGTGCCGCAGCGGCCGAAGAGCCGTTCCGTGTCGGCCGACCGATGACCTCGCGAGCACGCGACGTTCTTTGATCCCGTGCGTGGGCTCTGGTACGCTGCACCCATGACAAATAGCGCACTGCTTTTGACCCCAGTTCTCGGTGGTCTTCTTGTGCTCTTTGCCGCCCTCATTGGGGGCATTAGCAACCTACTCGGGTTGCTTATTCAGCCCCGGCGGGGCTGAGGAGACCAGAGGCGCGGAGACACCGCCCGAAGGAAACTTCAGAACCCCGCCGAAGAGGCGGGGTTTTTTATTGACGAAGTGAAGGGGGATTAATGACGCAGGCAGGGCACGTACCAGGCGCAGGGACTCCGGCCGCGAGTGCTGCAGAGCGCGCGCGACGCGACATGTTGCGCGATGCGCGCGTGACCGCTCGTGATGGCGTACGCCCGCGCATTGGTGCCGACGCACTCTGCGAGGCGATCCTGCTGCAGGGGAGCGACACCATCTGGGGCTACCCAGGCGGCGTGATCCTTCCGCTCTACGACGTGCTTGTTGACCACCCAGAGCTGCGCCACATCCTGGTCCGACACGAACAGGCCGCATCGCACGCCGCTGACGGCTACGCACGCGCCTCTGGCAACGTTGGAGTCTGCCTCGGCACCTCTGGCCCTGGCGCTACCAACCTCGTCACCGGCATCGGTACCGCCATGCTCGACTCCGTGCCCGTTGTGGTGATCACGGGGAACGTTCCAAACGCCCTCATCGGCAAGGACGCCTTCCAAGAGATCGACATCACTGGCATCACGCTTCCAATGACGAAGCACAACTATCTGGTGCGCAGCGCCGATGAGATTCCGCACGTCATTGCTGAGGCGTTCCATCTTGCGCGCAGCGGTCGACCTGGACCGGTGCACGTTGACATCACCAAAGATGCGCTGATGGGCGAAACCAAAGCCACGCACCCGTCAACCGCCGAGATTGAGGCGGGACTCCCTGGCTACAAGCCGAAGCTTGATGGACATCCACGTCAAATCAAGTTGCTCGCCGAAGCGATCGCTGGTGCGAAGCGCCCAGTCATTCTTGCTGGGCACGGCGTGTTGATCGCTGGCGCAGAGCGTGAGCTGCTCGAGCTGGCGCGCACGGCGCACATTCCAATCACGTGGACACTTCTGGGCATCGGCGTCATCGATGAGACCGATCCACTCGCCTACGGCTACATGGGGATGCACGGCTGGAAGCATGTGAATCGCGCGATCCAGTCTGCCGATCTGCTCATCGGTATCGGCATGCGCTTTGATGATCGCGTCACAGGGAACGTGCGCACCTATGCGCCGAAGGCGAAGATCGTGCACATCGACATTGATCCGGCAGAGATCGGCAAGAACGTCGTCGCTGATCTGCCAATCGTGGGCGATGCGAAGCACGTGCTTGATGCGCTGCTGCCACTCGTCACAAAGGTTGATCCAGCCATTCGAGCCGACTACTTTGCCGAACTGGCAACGTGGCGCACCGAGAGCGAGGGCTCGTCGTGGCACGGGTCGGGCGGCTTCCGCGAAGGGGTGCTCTCTGCAGACTTTGTCGTGGACCGCATCGCCGCAGGCTCAAACTTTGATGCCAACCTCACCGCCGACGTGGGCCAGAATCAAATGTGGGTCGCTCGCTACGGCAGCTTCCGTCGTGCTAACTCGCACCTCTCATCGGGTGGCCTCGGCACCATGGGCTTCGCCCTTCCTGCTGCGATGGGCGCCGCAGTGGCGGTACCAGAGAAGGTTTCGTGGGCAATCGCCGGTGACGGCGGATTCCAGATGACGTTGCAGGAGTTGGCAACCATCGTGCAGGAGCGCATCCCCGTGAAAATCGCGCTGATGGACAACAAGAAGCTCGGCATGATTCGCCAGTGGCAAGAGATTGTGTATGGCGGGAACTACCACTCGGAGCAGTTGGCGGGACCGGATTACTTGAAGCTGTGTGAGGCGTACGGCCTTCCAGCGTGGAAGGTTTCCAAGCCAGAAGAGGTCGACGCCGCGGTTACCGCAGCACTCGCCGCCGATGGTCCAGCGCTGATCTGGTTTGAGATCGCCGAACGACAGAACGTCTACCCGATGATGCCAGCAGGGAAGGGTCTCTCCGACCTGATCGACAAGTGGGGCGATGACGGCGAGGATGTCACCGAGGGTGCAACTGGGCCACGCGTTGATCCGATGGATCCGACCAGCGGCGGTGCAAAGTGACTCCGACCTCTACGGCACGATCTCTTCCAGGATCCGGTGAGGAGCGCCGCCACCTGATCGTGGCGATCGTCAACAACAAGCCGGGTGTGCTGAATCGTGTGGCGAGCCTGATGCGCGCGCGTAACTTCAACATTGAGTCGCTCGCCGTTTCGGTAACGGAGCGCAGCGACACTTCGCGCATGACCCTGACGATCGTGGGCGATGAGGTCCACGTGGAGCAGGCGGCGAAGCAGCTCTACAAGCTGATCGATGTGCTGAAGGTGCAAGACGTGACCGACGAGTCGATCGTTGAGCACGAATTCGCCCTGATCAAGGTGCGCGCAACCAAGCGGACGCGCCCCGAGATCGTGAGCGTTGCGGAGATGCATCGGTCCAAGGTGGTCGACCTTGGTGATGAGGCGGTAATCGTCGAAGCGGTTGGGGAGCCAACCGAGATCGACACGTTGGTCGAGCTCCTTCGGGAGTTCGGAATCAAGGAGCTGGTGCGAACCGGCTCAGTAGTGATGTCCCGCGGCAGCGGGTCAATTGAGGAGCAGGTGAAGCGATGAGCGTAAAGATGTACTACAGCGCCGAGGCGCCACTCGAGGCCTTGAAGGGCCAGGTCATCGCCGTGATCGGGTACGGCAGCCAGGGGCACGCCCACGCTCGTAACCTGAAGGAGTCGGGACTCACCGTGATCATCGGCCTCAAGGAAGGCTCGAAGAGCCGTGCCGTTGCCACCGCCGACGGCTTTGAGGTCTTCACTGCCGCTGAGGCAACGAAGCGCGCCGACGTGGTGATGATCGCCGCGCCCGACACGGCGCAGAAGGCACTCTACGACAGCGAGATCGCAGGTAACTTGAAGAAGGGTGCACTCCTGCTGTTTGCACATGGCTTCAACATTCATTTCGGTCGCATCAAGCCGGCTGAGGGGACCGACGTTGGGATGATCGCGCCGAAGGGGCCAGGCCACCTCGTGCGCTCCGTCTACGTTTCTGGCGGCGGTGTGCCTGCGCTCTTCGCCGTTGGGCAAGAGGCGAGCGGCACTGCACGTGCTCGAGTCATGGCGTACGCCAACGGACTCGGCTGCACGCGCGCCGGAATCATGGAGACGACCTTCAAGGATGAGACCGAGAGCGATCTCTTCGGCGAACAGGCTGTGCTCTGCGGCGGCACCGCGCAACTCGTGAAGAGTGCGTGGGAGACGCTGGTTGAGGCTGGCTACGACCCAGAGCTCGCCTACTTCGAGACGATGCATGAGTTGAAGCTCATCGTCGACCTGATGTATCGCGGCGGACTCGACTTCATGCGCTTCTCTGTCTCTGACACCGCCGAGTGGGGCGACTACACGTCGGGCCCGCGCATTATCGATGCGTCGGTGAAGGCGCGCATGAAGGAGGTGCTCACCGAGATTCAGGACGGCACCTTCGCCAAGCGCTGGATCGCAGAAGACGAGGCTGGACGCCCAGAGTACAAGCGCTTGCGCGCTGCAAACTCAGGACACCCAATTGAGAAGGTCGGCAAGGCGCTGCGCCACCAGATGACCTTCTTGAATCCAGTCGAGGTCGACATGGATGGCGCACAGGGCGCCGCGGAGAAGGGCGCCGCCCAGTGAACGGCGCTCCTGGCCCAGGCGTCGCCACCGGCGCCGTTCGCATCTTCGACACAACCCTGCGTGATGGTGAGCAGGCGCCAGGCGCCGGCCTCACCGTTGCGGAGAAGTTGGAGGTTGCGCGGCAGCTCGCCAAGCTGAAGGTCGACGTCATTGAGGCAGGATTCCCCGCCGCATCTGAAGGCGACTTTGAGGCGGTGCGACAGATCGCCCTCGCCACGAAGGGGATCGGCATCGCCGCTCTTGCCCGCTGCAAGGATGGCGATCCGCAGCGTGCTATCGACGCGATCAAGGTGTCGGATCGACCGCACCTGCATTTGTTCATTGCAACCTCTGACATTCACCTGACGCACAAACTGCGCACCACCCGCGAGGCGGCCCTTGCCGAGGCGGTGAAGTGGGTGAAGTACGCCCGCGAGAAGTTGGGTCGCGATGCCGAGGTGGAGTTCTCCGCCGAAGATGCAAGCCGCACCGATCACGACTATCTCCTCCAGGTGTACGAGGCCGTGGTTGAGGCTGGCGCTTCGACCGTGAACATCCCCGACACGGTCGGCTACGCCATTCCGTCGGAGTACGCCGCACTCACGAAGCTGGTGGTGGATCGCGTTGGACGCGACGCCACGATCAGCGTCCACTGCCACAACGACCTCGGCCTCGCGACCGCCAACACGTTGGCGGCGGTGCAGGCGGGTGCCCGACAGGTTGAGGTAACCATCAACGGACTCGGCGAGCGAGCCGGAAACGCCTCGCTTGAAGAGGTGGTGATGGCGCTGCGCACACGACCAGGGCAGTTCGAGTCGCACGACATTCACGTGCAAACCGAGCAGCTCACATCAGCGAGCCGACTGGTTTCGTATCTGACCGGATTCGCCGTGCAGCCGAACAAGGCGATCGTCGGTGCGAACGCGTTTGCGCATGAGTCGGGGATCCATCAGGACGGCGTCCTGAAGAATCCGCTGACCTACGAAATCATGACGCCGCAGTCGGTTGGCCTCGTTGGCTCAAGCCTGACGATCGGCAAGCTCTCGGGCCGCCGTGGCTTGCAAGCAAAGTTCGCCGAGCTCGGCCACGACCTCAGCGGTGAGGCGCTCGACGCGCTCTACCGTGAGGCGATTGCCCTCGCCGACGTGAAGAAGGAGCTGACCGACGCCGACCTGTTGGCGCTTGTCGACAAGCGCGCCGCTACCGGTAGCGCCGCAACCATCGAACTACTCGACTGGAGCGTTGCCAGCTCACGCGGCGGCGGCTCTTCTGGGCGGGTTGAGGTGCGCGTGAACGGTGTAGAGGCCACGGCGGAATCCACGGGGAACGGCCCAGTCGACGCCCTCTATGAGGCCATCGACAAGGCGGTCGCGCCAACCCTCGGCTGGAGCCCGATCCTCGCCGAGTACGAGATCCGTGCGGTGAGCGAGGGCGAAGATGCCCAGGGTCAGGTGACGGCGAAGTGTCGCCGCTCCACCGATCTCGACGCAGAGGGAAAGCCGCTTCCAAACGCACCGATGGTCACAGGGCAAGGCCTCTCCACGAACATCATTGACGCGTCGCTCGTTGCCTACGTCTCTGCAGCGAACAAGCTCGCTGCGCTTGAGTCGGGTTCGGCCAGCGCGCCAACGAAGGGATCGCGCGAGGCGATGCAGTGAGCGAGACGCTCGCAGCACCGCTCTCCTCGGCACTGCGTGACGGTGCCGCCGATCATCTGATCGTCACCATTCCAGGTGATGGTGTAGGCCCCGATGTCGTTGCAGCGGCGCGCCGCGTGCTCGACGCGGCGGGCTCAAAGTTTGGCTTCAAGCTCGCCTGGCGCGAGATCTTGGCTGGTGGCTGCGCTATTGACGCGTACGGCGTTGCCGTTCGCGAAGAGGATCTGCAGATCGCCGATACGGCCGACGCGCTGCTCCTCGGTGCCGTTGGTGGGCCGAAGTGGGACAACCCGAACGGCACCGTTCGACCGGAGCAGGCACTCTTCGCATTTCGCACGCGCTACGAACTGTTCGCCAATCTTCGCCCCGTCACGATCTACCCAGAGCTCGCCGATGCCTCACCGCTGAAGGCCGAGCGCCTGAAAGGCGTTGACATGCTGATGGTGCGCGAACTTACCGGCGGTCTCTACTTCGGCAAGCCGTCGGGCGAAGAGGTGACGCCAACGGGTCGACGCGCCGTTGACACGCTGCCGTATCACGAAGATGAGATCCATCGTGTTGCCGTGATCGCCTTTGAGTTGGCGCGCACGCGACGCAAGTCGGTGACCTCAGTCGATAAGGCGAACGTGCTCTCGACGAGCCGCCTCTGGCGCAAGGTCGTGACTGAGGTCGGCGCTGACTACCCCGACGTCAAGTTGGAGCACCGCCTCGTCGACTCCACTGCAATGCTCCTCGCAACGTGGCCAGCCACCTTTGATGTTGTTGTGACTGAGAACCTCTTCGGCGACATCCTCTCGGACGAGGCCGCCGTCCTGGCCGGCTCCCTCGGCATGCTCCCCTCCGCCTCCCTCGGTGCGCGTCGCACGGCGCACGGCACCTTCGGCCTCTACGAGCCGATCCACGGATCTGCCCCCGACATTGCGGGGAAGAATCTGGCGAATCCGATCGGCACGATCCTCTCTGCAGCGATGATGCTCCGCGAGTCGCTCGGCCGCGCCGATGCCGCCGCCGCTGTTGAGCAGGCGGTTGCCAACACCATTCGAATGGGCGTGCGCACCGCTGACCTTGCCCCAGGACTCGACGCCGCCGGTGCCCGTGCCGCCGGCTTCACCCTGGCAGGCACCCGCGAGGCGACCGACGCCATCGTCGAGCAACTCCTGAGCCTCAAGTGACCACCAGCGCCGCCGATCGCGAGCCAGTTCTTCTCTACGACACGACCCTGCGCGATGGCGCCCAGAGCGAGGGGCTGATCCTTTCACTGCAAGACAAGCTGCGCATCGCTCGAGCGCTTGACGAGTTCGGTATGTTGGCGATCGAGGGCGGGTGGCCTGGCTCCAACCCGAAGGACATTGAGTTCTTCGCGGCGGCGAAGAAGATTCGCTGGGAGCGCGCACGACTCGCCGCATTCGGCAGCACGCGCCACAAGTCGAACAAGCCCGGTGACGATGCCAACCTGAATGCGCTCCTCGATGCCGAGACGCCAATCGTCACGATCTTCGGCAAGAGCTGGACCCTGCATGTAGAGGCGGTGCTAGAGGCGTCGCGCGCCGAGAACCTCGCGATGATCTCGGAGAGCGTCGCCTACATCGCCGAGCGCGGTCGCGAGATGGTCTATGACGCCGAGCACTTCTTTGATGGCTATGAAGCAGATCGCGACTATGCGCTCGACACGCTGCGCGCCGCACGTGACGCTGGGGCATCGACCCTCGTTCTCTGCGACACCAATGGCGGCACCCTCACGGGCCGCATGGCTGAGATCGTGAAGGATGCACGTGCAACCCTCGCCGCTGACGCGGCGGCGAAAGAGATCGTGTGGGGAATCCACACGCATAACGACGCCGAACTTGCTGTGGCGAATGCGCTCGCGGCGGTCGACGCCGGTGTGCGCCACGTGCAGGCGACGATCAACGGTTACGGCGAGCGTGCAGGCAATGCGAACATGGTGTCGCTGCTCGCCAACCTCGCCCTAAAGACGCAGCACACCGTCGCCGGCGCCGATCGCCTCGCTGACCTCTCGCACCTTTCTCATGAGGTGGCTGAGATCGCCAACCTCGCTCCTGATGACCATCAGCCGTACGTTGGCCGCTCGGCGTTCGCCCACAAGGGTGGCGTGCATGGCGCCGCACAGGTGAAGACTCCTCGCGCCTACCAGCACATTGATCCCGCCCTGGTTGGGAACCGTGGGCGACTTGTCGTCTCGGAGCTAGGCGGCAAGGCGAACACAGGGAGCCGCGCCGCTGAACTTGGCGTTGAGCTCGCAAACTCAGGTCTCGACTCGAAGACACTCTCGACCCTCGTTAAGGAGATGGAGGCGGCTGGCGCAAGCTACGAGGGTGCCGAGGCATCCTTCCAACTGCTCGTGGAGCGCCATCGACCAACCTACGTCGCCCCATTCACCATCGTCGATTTCACCGTGATCGTGGAGCAGCGTGAAGGTGCCCCTGGCCGTGCCGAGGCAACGGTGCGCGTAGAGGTTGCGGGGGAGCGTCTCCACACCGCCGCCGACGGCAACGGTCCAGTGAACGCACTCGACCGTGCGCTGCGCAAGGCGCTCGGTGCGTTCTATCCGCAGCTCGACGCGGTACACCTCGTTGACTACAAGGTGCGCATCCTTGACGGCGCTTCGGCGACTGGGGCGAAGACACGTGTCGTCATTGACTCGGTTGCTGATGGTGAGACCTGGTCGACGATGGGCGTCGGTGAGAACATCATCTCCGCGTCGGCAGCGGCCCTTGCCGACTCACTTGAGTACGCGCTCCGCCTGCAGGGCGGCGAGATTACTCGCCGCACCGAGCGAGATTCCACAAGCGGTCACTCGGCATGAGTGAGGCGATCGCCTACGCCGGCGAACCGGGCGCCTTTGCCGAGGATGCACTCCTCTCCTATTTCGGTGCCGCAGCCCCATCACTGAGCGTCTCTTCCTTTGGCGACGTTCGGGCAGCGGTTCTTGATGGGCGAGCCATCTACGGCGTTCTACCGATTGAGAATCTGATCAATGGCACTGTGCGCGAGACGCTCGACCTACTGCGCGACGGCGCACTCGAGATCGTTGGCGAAGTCGTGGTGCCCGTCTCACTCGTACTCGCCGCACTCCCTGGAGTGACACTGGAGCAGGTGGAGCGCGTCTACAGTCATGCGCAGGCGCTCGCCCAGGCCGAGGAGTATCTGCGCAGCCGCCCATGGGCACTCCTCACCACCTACAACACGGCGGGGGCCGGAGCGATGATCCGCGAGCGCGGTGAGCGCGATGCCGCCGCCGTCCTCTCACCACGCGCCGCAGCGATCCATGGCCTCACCCCACTCACCGGTCCAATCGAAGGGGTGCAGGGGAACCGCACGCGCTTCTGGATCGTGCAGCGAGCGGGTGGACCAGCACGACACGCCGAGGCCGGCCCAGCGCGCACAACCCTGCTGGTCGGTCTACGCAACGAGCCAGGGACGCTCCTCGCTGCGCTGGCGGTGATTGCCAGGGCGGGCGTCAACATCAGCAAGTTGGAGTCACGCCCAAATCGTGTGGGGGAGTGGGAGTACATCTTCTGGCTCGACCTCGATGGCGCAGCCGACTCACCCGAGATCCTCGGCGTGATGCAGGGGCTCGCCGACGTGACGCTCGAGCGGCGCATCCTCGGCAGCTACCCACGAGGCGAGGCGCTCTAATCACGCCGCGGCGCACGCCGCTAGACTCGCCCCATATGGAGCCGCAGAAGATCCTCGTTGCCGGCGTATGGGAGAGCTCGCCGAACCTTGTCGAGATTCGGTCGCCCTTTGACGGTCATCGGGTCGGCACGACCTACCTCGCCACACCGGAGCAGGTTGAACGCGCCGCCGCCGGGAGCGTCACTGGATTCGAAGCGATGCGCGCGCTTGGCGCATGGGAGCGTGGCGCAATCTTGCGCACCACCGCAGCGAAGATTACCGAGCGCCGTGAAGAGTTGGCGGCACTCCTCTCCGCCGAAGCGGGGAAGCCGATCCGCGATGCACGCGCCGAAATTGATCGCGGCGCGTTGACCTTTAGGCTCGCCGCCGAAGAGGCGGAGCGGATGATCGGCGAAACGATCCCGCTTGACCTGGCACCTGCAAGCAAGGGTCGCCTCGGCATCACGCAGCGCTTCCCCGTTGGCCCAGTGCTTGGCATCAGCCCATTCAACTTCCCACTGAACCTCGCCGCCCATAAGGTCGCGCCGGCCATCGCGGTTGGCTGCAGCATGGTGCTGAAGCCGCCGAGCGCCGATCCGCTGATCATGCTGAAGGTCGCTGAGATCCTCGTCGAAGCCGGCCTCCCAGCTGGTGGACTCAGCGTGATCCCTACGTCGCGTCCGGATGCAGACCGCCTCATCGAAGACGAGCGCTTCAAGGTCCTTTCGTTCACAGGTTCGCCCACCGTTGGTTGGTCACTGAAGGGGCGTGCGGGAAAGAAGCGCGTCATCTTGGAGCTGGGCGGCAATGCCGCCTGCATCGTGGACGCCACCGCCGATCTTCCGTGGGCGGTGAAGCGCTCGCTGGTGGGCTCGTTCGCCTACGCCGGTCAGGTCTGCATCAGTGTGCAGCGCATCTTTGTGCACGAGTCGGTCGCGGACGCCTTTGAGCAGCAGTTCGCCGCTGGTGCCGCAAAGCTCGTGCTCGGCGACCCAGCGAACGAGACAACCGACCTTGGGCCGCTCATTGATGATGGTGCCGCGGCGCGCACCGCGGAGTGGGTGAGCGAGGCGGTCGCCGCTGGCGCGAAGGTGATTTCTGGTGGCGCCGCTGCGGACCCCAAGGCACCGCGCCTCTTCGCTCCAACCATCTTGACGAACGTGCCGCGCGACGCGCGCATCTGCAGCGAGGAGGCCTTCGCCCCCGTGGTGATCATCGAACGCTTCAGCGACTTCTCAACGGCTATCGCCGCCGTGAATGAGAGCCGCTTCGGACTGCAGTGCGGACTCTTCTCCAACGATCTGGCGCATGTGCGCGCCGCATTCGACCAGTTAGAGGTTGGCGGCGTGATCGTTAATGATGTGCCGACCTACCGCATTGACAACATGCCGTACGGCGGCGTGAAGGATTCTGGACTTGGCCGAGAGGGTGTGCGTTGGTCGATGGATGAGATGACCGAGATTAAGCTGCTCGTTCTCGCCGACCCGCAGTAGCGGAGTTACCCGCCGAACTCGTCGCCCCCTGGTGTAGAGATGCGGGCGAGTGCCTCACGAACCGCCTGTCGCGCGCGCTTAGCGCGCCGCTTCACGCGATCAATCTCATGTGCCGCGAGTCGGATCAGATCGCTATGTTCGCCCTCGACGAGGATCTCGTGATCGCGCAGACTCTCGATGGGCGTCTGAACTTCGGGCTCTGACTTCGGCGCTGGGGCTGGCGGTGTTGCACGGCGCTCAGGGCGGAGTGGGGCAGCAGCCCGGCCGAGAAGTGCGGCAATCGCTCGCACCGCCTCTGGCGGCGCAGGTGTCTCCGTCGTCAGGAGTCGCGGGTCGGCGGTCGACTCCCCAGATGCGGGCTTGCGTTCGGTCACGCGCTTCCTCCCTGTCGCCGGTGTGCCAGTTGGCTCCTCTATTCTCGCCGAAAGTGCATCAGCGGGGGTGCCGCCGCTCGTGAGTGCAGCCAGCGCGGCGACCGGATCGTGCAGCAACTCGCCGCTCGCCTGCGCGGCGAGATCGCCCCACGGCTCACTCGGTGTTGAGTGGTGCTGTGCAACTCCCCAGAAGGCGACGCGACCGAATGCAGGGAGCCGCACCGTTAGTCCGCTGCGTACCAGCGATGCGGTGCTGACCAGGAGGCTGCGGTTGGTAATTGCATCACGGAGCTCAACGACATCACCAGCGCTCGCGGCAACACCGAGCCGCTCGGCAATCGTGCTGGCCGGGAGCGGACTAGCCGGTGTGCCAGCAAGTGAGCTCGACGGGGCGACCGCTGGCGAAGCGTGCTGGATGGTGACCTCTGCGCCTGTATCGCTGTTGAGGGCGATCACCAGCGAACGGGCACTTCCAGCTGCGTTGCTGAAGGCGTAGGTGCTCTCGCGTGCGGCCTTGCTGCCGCTCTTCGCGTCGAACCAGCGGAAGTCGGCGACGCCGGCGAAGAGGTGCCGTGCCCGGAGGAGTGGGGCAATCTCACGGTCATAGCGCTCGACGTGGTCGATGCTGATCGGGTCGCTGGTGCGCGGCGCCCGGTACTCCATGCCGTAGCGCTCACGCTGCCCCTCCCACTGCCCGTGACCGAGCATCGGCACGCCGGGGAGTGTTGTCGCCAACGTTGCCGCTAAGAGTGCGCGGTCGCCAATCCCGAAGCCCACCGCGACCGGCTCCTCGTCGGGGGTGGTGAGGAAGTTGACGTAGCGGCGCAGCAGCTCAGGGTCGTAGGCCGTGGTGTCGCGCAAGATCGTGCGGTACTCGCTGTTCTTGCCGTCACGCAGCATCGCCATAAAGGCGGAGTTGTAGACGCGGTGCATGCCGAGACCACGGACGAAATACCCCTCAAGGAGCCAGAAGGCCTCGGCGAGGAGCATGGTGCCCGGGAGCTCGCGCTCCACGCGCTCCACCACCTCGCGCCAGAACTCGCGTGGCAGCCGCTTGGCGAACTCTCGGTCGGTCAGCGCAAACTCACTGCGTGAGGGGATCGCGGCCTCGGTGCCGCGCGCCGGATACCAGAGGCGCCGAATGTGCTGCGCCGCAAGGGTCATCGCCGCATCGAAGCGAATGATGTCGGAGCGTCGCGCCACGGAGAGGATCTCTTGGATCACCGCCTCGCGCGCCTCCGCATTCAAGTAGTCAATCTGGGCGGTGTCCTTCCACGGCATGTTCGTGCCGTCGTTCCCGTGATAGATGTACTGCAGTGAGCCTTCTGCGCGGCGCTCGAAGACAACCGCGGCATCATCGCCGCGCTCGTAGCCGTCTTCGACGCGGATCGCACTACCTAGTTCGCCTGAGAGGTTCTCGCCGCTGTAGCGATAGTTCTTGAATGGCGGATGTGCGGAGGAGAGGAGTAGCTCGGGTCGTTCGTTCACCCAGCGCCCATCGATCGCAACATGGTTCGGGACCATGTCTGTGACGATGCGAATGCCAACAGCACCGGCTCGAGTGCGTAGCGTCGCGAGCGCCGCATCGCCGCCCAGCCCTTCGTCAACGACGTATTCGGCAACGGCATAGGCCGAACCCTCAGCATCAAGATCTCCAGCGTTGACCTTCATCGCGCGAGAGGCAGCACTGCGGCGCCAGATACCGATCGGCCAGAGGGCGCTCACGCCGCGCTGCGCAAGAAGTTGCAACTCCTCTTCAGGGATCTCATCGAGGCGACGAATCGGTGTGCCGTAGCGCTGAGAGAGTTGCGCGAGCCAGACGAGGAGGTGTTTTGCCTGAATGACGACCTCGCCCATCCAGGGGGCATCGCTGCCGTAGCGTGGCGGCTCAGGGGTGCCGAGGGCCGGCTCCTCCCCGCGAATCATCGCAACGCCTCAGATCTGTGACTGCTCATCCGTGGAGGATAGGGGTGCGGAGTGGGTGATAGGCTGCAACGATGCCTGTTGAGACCGTTGCACGCTCCCTCTCGTTCATCAACTGGGTGGTGGTGAGCAGCCTTGCGGTCGGCAGCTTGGCCGCCATCCTCCTGCTGACCCACCGCTCGGAGTCGACGCGGGGCTACCGCGGCTTCACCGTCTTCGCCGCTGGAGGCTGGGCCTTCCTCGCCTGGCTGGCCGACGGAGCGCTTCCGGTCCCCTCCGCTGATGCGCCCATTCAGGCTGCCACCCCCGAGATCGATGCACTGCGCCGACTCCTGCTGGTGGCGGTTGCGTCGCTTGCCACGCTCTGGACGCTGCGCATCGCGCGCGGGAGTGATGGCCGTCACGTCGGTCTGATCACCGTCGTCACCGCCGTTGCGGCGCTCCTCGTCGCCGCGGTGGGCTGGGCACCGACACCGCTCGTTGCCGCGGCACTCGCCCTGCAGCTCCTAATTCTCGCCGCCGTCACTGGCGGTTCGTTTGCGGCGATGATTCTCGCCCACTGGTATCTCGTCACGCCGAAGCTCTCTGAAGCGCCACTCTTACTGCTGAGTCGCGCGCTCGGCATCGGCATCGGCGTGCAGATTGCTCTCTTTCTCGTTTGGCAACTCTTCGGACTCGGTGGCCTCGGTGCCGGGTGGGACTTCTTCGCCATCTTGCGACTCGTGATCGGCCTTATCTTTCCAGCGCTCCTCACCTACGCGGGATGGCGCACCGCCAAGGCGCGCTCCATGGAGTCGGCAACGGGGTTGCTCTACATCGATCTTGGTGCCGTAACGACGGGAACTATTCTTGCCGCAGGGCTCTTCTTCGGCGCTGGAATTCTCGTCTAGCGCTTCGACTCCTGCGCCTCGGCGCTGAGCGCGGCCACACGACGTTCAATACGTAGGAGCTCGCTGACGCTCCACGCCTGCGCAAAACAGGCGACCGGCGTAAACGGCGCATCACCCGTTGCGTTCTCCGAGATCGTGCCGAGCCCCGCCTCGCGCAGATGCGCGCGATACGGCGTGAGCGCCTCCGTCACTAACGCCACGGCAGCAGCGCGGCTAGATGGATTCGTGAGGTCGTGCACGGCGAAGGCGCTGTCAGCCCACGGCCCAATCAGCCAGAGCCACCCAAGCCCCTGGTGATAGGCGCCGTCGCGCGATTTCCGGTCGCCATCGTAGTCACCGCGATAGGCGGGATCACTCGGCGCCAGTGAACGAATTCCGATGGCAGCGCGCAGCTGGGCGTCGGCTGCCGCGAAGGCGCGTTGCGCCTCCGCCTGCGGGATGAGGTCGCCACCGAGGCCGATGGCGATGAACTGATTCGGTCGCAGCGCAAGGTCATCACCCTCAGGTCCGTCGACCACATCGGCAAGCCACGGCACCTCGGCGCGAATGAATCGCGCACGGAAACTGGTGCGGACGCGATCGGCGAACTCATCCAGATCGGTGGCAACTCGTGCAGCATCTGGAACTCCCGCACCGATCGCTGGGTCACGTAGCCAGGCGCTACCACTGCGCAGCGCGCGGTACCAGAGCGCCGAGATCTCGATTGGCTTGCCGCGGCGGGGTGTGACCACCCAGTCGTCGAGCTTCGCATCCATCCAGGTGAGCTGGCGACCCTCTGCCGAACCAACGATCAACCCGTCGCCATCGGCGCCGATCCCAAAGTCGGTGCCGTCGCGGTAGGCGGCGATGATCTTGAGCAGGGTGGGGAGCAGCTCGGCGCCAAGGGCCTGATCGCCCGTCGCCGCCACGTGCGCGCGCGCCGCCTCGATGTACCAGAGCGGCGCATCAATCGTGTGGTACTCGGGCATCTCATCAACGCGATCGGGGAAGTTGTTTGGCAGCAGCCCCCGGCGCACCCACGGTGCAAACGAGCGCAGCACCGTGGCGCCAACCTCTGGCCGGCCCGTTGCAAGGGTCAGTCCGCGCAGGGCGATCGCGGTGTCGCGCCCCCAGTCATTGAACCAGGGGTAGCCCGCGATCACCGACCAGCCGAGCGGGGCCGCAGGATCCGCTGGTCCGGGCGTGGCGGGAATGCGTCGGCGCACCAGAAAGTCATCAGCGGCAAGCACGAGCGCCTGTAGTTCGTTGCTCGCGGCGATCGCGGCATCCGCACCATCACCCACCGCCTGCGCACGTGTAAGCAGATCGCGATCGCGTGCCTCGCTCTCGGCGAGGAGCGCCGTACCACCGCCGCTCGCCATTGCGGCGAGGAGCTCGGCTGGCGGCCGACCGATGCCACCACCCTCTGTCGCAACCAGAAGAGAGGCGCTCTCACCAGGCTCAAGCCGCACGCTCCAGCGCAGCGGAACGGCGTAGTCGGATCGATCAGCTTCAACCCGGGCGGCATCGTGCCGATGGAAGAGGCCACGAATCACTCCAGCGTCGAGGGAGAGTGCGCCGCCGTCGCAGCGCACCTGCACCACTGGCCAGGCAGAGCCCATCTGCCACGAGCCCTGCTGTGCGCTCTCATCCACGTGCGATGCCGCGCACGTCAGATCACCAACGAGGGCGTCATGGTGGTCGTGCGCCGTGGCGGTGAGGCGCAGCAGCAGATCAACGCCCGCTGTGGCCGCCGCATCGAGGTGCAGCGAAAGCAGCACGGCGTTCGCGCCGTTGATTGCTGAGAGTCGTTCAGTGAGTTGCCCGACCGGAAGCGCCCACTCTTTGGTGACGCCACCAACGCCAACAGAAACCTGGTGCAGTAGCGCACCGAGCTGCGGCGAGAATCGACCCGGCTCCATCTCAAAGCTAAAGAGTGGCAACCAGTGGCCATCTGCGCGCACCCAGAGCATTGGAGGGCCGGCGAGCACCGTGCGTGCGACGGGCGGCTGCAGTGCTGCAACAAGGAGGCCGTGATAGCGACGCCCCGGTGCACCGAGGGGGGAGAGAGCGGTATAGCCGCCGAGCCCGTTGCCGATCAGGAGTTCACGCTCTTGCGCGCGATCAAGATCGGCGAGATCTGTTGCGGAGAGGGTGGTACTCATCGCGCTCGCGCGCTCAGGGGGTTAGGAGATCTTCTTGATGGTGTAGTTGATCTCGTTGCCGTTCGGCAGGGTGACGACGACCTTGTCGTTGACCTTGCGTCCGATCAGCGCCTTGCCGAGGGGGCTCTCGTTGGAGATCTTCGGTGGCTCGCCGCTTGGATCGGCCTCGGTAGAGCCAACAATCAAGTAATCGTGGCTCTTGCGCTCGGCGGTCACGGTGACGGTGGAGCCGAGGGCGACCTCGTCGGTGCTGGCATGCTCGTCGATGATTTCAGCATTGCGCAGCTTCTCTTCGATCTCCAAGACCTTCCCCTCGATGAACGACTGCTCGTTCCGGGCGATCTCGTAGTCGGCATTTTCGCGTAGGTCACCCAACTCCTTCGCCGCCTTGATGCGCGCGATCACCGCTGGGCGCTGCGAATGGATCAGGTCATGCAGCTCAGCTTCGAGCGCAGCCTTCCCAGATTCCGTGAGGTAGACGGGTCCAACCATGCGGGGGAGTCTAGCCGTTCGCCGCCTGAGTGGCACCCTCGAGGCGAATTGCGAGGGCCAGGAGCGTCGCGAGCACGAGCATGGCCACCTGCGGGGTCAGGGGTCCCCCAGCCAGGATTAGGAGCACGGAGAGCCCCAGGCTCACGAGCACCTGGGCTCGGGGCGGGCGGTTGCCAGTAGCGGAGCGCAGGGCGATCCAGCCGAGCACCAGCAGATCGAGCGCCCCTAGGGCGATCGTTGCGAACGAGGCGTAGGCGACGATGCGGTCGTAGCCCCCTTCAGCCGGAAGTGCGCCGCCAAGGAGACCATAGGTCAGCGCCCCGGAGGCGATCAGGCCAACGCCGCGCACGAATTCAGCGGCCCCCAAGGCTGCGTAGCTCATCAGTACCGATCCTCTCAACATGCAGGGGAGCGTAGCGCGAACGCGGCAGAGGCGACTCTGATGGCGCATACTCGCCCTATGAGCACAGCAACACGACGCACCTCACCTGGCTCCCCAATAAAGTTGGACGTCATACTTGCCTCGCTTCTGCTGAACGCTGGAATCCTCCTTGCACTCGTTACGTGGATTACGGCTGACCGACCTGATTTTTTCTCCGGGATCAGCAACGAGCAGCTGCGCGCCGCAGCGTCAATCTTGGCCATTGGTGTTCCGATCACAATCGTCGCGGCTGTTGCTGCCCGAATGAGCGCGCGTCTCCCGGCGGATCTTGGTACGGGAACACTGCTCGTGTTGATGGTGGCGCTCAGCGCGATCTTTACTGCTGCGGCGGTACTCCACGTCGTCCTGCCGTGGGAATCTCTCACCCTGATGCGATTGCTCCACGCCCTGATTAATGGAGTAACGGTCTTCCTGATTGCTCGAATCCTTGTGCGACGTGCACGTCGACATCCTGACTGGATTAGCGTCACGGGAACGATCTTCGCCGTTGGGCTCCTACCGCTGGGGCTACTCTCACTTGCCGTAGATGCATTCACGTTTTTCGGTATCCCACTTGGCGCACCACCAGCACTCGGAGTGACCCCTGCGGATGCTCTGCTTGCGGCACTCTATCTGGCAGCACTTCTGCCTGCACTCTTCTTTGGGCAGGCGCTCCTCCGGGCTGAATTCGCACACTATCGCCCGATTGAGCGTCGCTTCGTGGAATTCTTCGCAGCGTTCGGTGTGGGCTCGCTCGCCGCAAACGTGGTGCCGCTTGCGACCACTCGCCTCTACGACTCGCTACAGACCTGCACGAACGACTATGTCTGCACTCGGCCGCCGGGTGAGTGGATCGTGATCGGCCTCCTGACTGGCCTGACTGCCTGGCGCATCATTCGAGGGGCCGAAGCTGCCAAGCAGCCGCTCCTCTGGATTGGCGCCCTCCCTCCTCTGGTCACGACCGCAATCGCTATCAACTGGTACCTCCCAGCGTGGCTTGGTGGGCTCCCAATCGCGGGAGCGCTGATCGCCTTCGGTGGTCTGCTGCTCTTGCGACGCGCTACGATGAACCCAGCGCCGCGCTCGCGGCGAGCATCGAGAGGGAGGTAGTACCCATGAGCGACGCCAAGAAGATCACCGTATACGGCGCAGATTGGTGCAGTGACTGCACGCGTTCCAAGGGCTACCTCGACGCACACCAGGTTCCCTATACCTACGTCGATGTGGATGCCGATGCGGCTGCCAAGGAGATGATCGAGACGCTGACCGGCGCGAAGTCGATCCCCGTGATCATCTTTGAAGATGGCTCGTACCTGATCGAGCCGTCGAACGCGGAGCTCGGCGCGAAGGCGGGAGTCCCGCAGAGCTAGCGCGCGGCGAGCGGCAGCTCGTCGAGGCTTGCTAGCACCACGTCGGCAATCTCTGTTGCGCCCGTCGATGACGGCGCGCCGGGAAGTGGCACGACGACGACACTCATCCCTGCAGCCTTACCGGCGCGCGCGCCAGCAAGAGAATCTTCAATGGCGAGCGATCGCTCTGGCGCAATGTTGATGCGGCGACACGCCTCAAGGTAGACGTCGGGGAGCGGCTTGCCGCCGGCAACCTCGTCGCAGCTCACGTACGTGTGCACCACATCGGCGAGTCCGAGGATCTCGATGAGCGTGGCGATGATGCTGCGCGGACTCCCCGACGCAATCGCAACGGGTCCGCGCGCGGCGGCGCGTCGCACGGCGGCAACGCCGGCGGGAATCACCTGCACACGCCCGGAGCGATAGAGCGCCTCGAGGTGGTTGATGGTGCGAGTCGCAATCTCGTTGGCATCTGGGTGCCCGAGGATCTCGGCCATGGCGCTGCCCCACTGTTGGGTGTTCGCGCCGTAAAAGTGGTGGAAGTCCTCTTCGACCAGCCGACCGCCGACCTCGGCGGCGATGACGAAGCGCGCTTCGGCCCAGAGAGGCTCGGTATCGCAGAGCACCCCGTCCAGATCAAAGACGACCCCATCGGGGTTCAGCACGTACGGCGGGAGGGTCTG